>WBZM01000337.1_pt1 | contig 69934 bp, 45 predicted proteins | sample 5204271 | NCBI WGS metagenome assembly WBZM01 (sample SAMN12344346, study PRJNA552823) | activated sludge metagenome | biome: Activated sludge suspended growth; feature: Nitrification reactor; material: Wastewater; isolation source: activated sludge from nitrification reactor of wastewater... | reverse complement strand
TGCCATTGAAGTGGAGTACATTGATGGCCGGAGGTTGCTGTACAAAGGCGATGTTACGCTGTTGAAATGATGGCCGGCAGGCTTTACTCCATAAAGGGGCGGCGAGTTGATTTTTGCCTTAGCAAAAATCAACTCGCCGCCCCTTTCTTGAAGGACAGCAGCCTGCAATCAAATAGGAGGCAAAAATTCAAAAAACTGAACCTACCAAACTCACTATTCCACTACCAATTTCTCCACAAAACTACCTTGAGGCCCTTCCATTTTTAGGTAATAACTACCTTTTGCCAAGCCATCCAAATCTATTGACTGCATCTTTTTGCCGGGTTCGATATTGGTACTGCGGACCCTGCGGCCAAAAGCATCTATTAGGAAGAGATGCTGCATTTGCGGTGCACAGCTTGGCCATTCCACGAGTACAGAACCATTGGCCGGGTTCGGAGAGAGTTTCACCTTGCAGGATTCCAAAGGGGATTTGACGCCGCTCACGAAATCCAAATCTCCCCACCAAGTATCGGCATGTTGTACTTCGGCAAGTTGGGCGAGCGTGGCAATGGTTCCCTTCACCACATTGCTCAGAAAGGTGAAATCAATGCTTTCGAGAATGTCGTTCGGCGTATGGTAGTTCGGGTTGCGGAAATTAGCGCCATCCGTCAGCATGATGGCCGGGATGTTCGCTTGCCAAAAAGGGGCGTGGTCGCTGCGGGTAAGGTCAGAAGGCGGTGTAGAAGGGGATTCCACATTGATGACCCTAAGTGCCTGGGCATATTGGTCCGATGACGACTTGAACTGGTTCATCAGACTGGTGGAGTTGCCTGCCCTGCCAATATTGGTGATGAAATTCCCCTTGAAATTCTGGGTTTGAGCTTCTGCATAAGCGATTGGGAAAAGCAGGTTAAAGCCTATTGGGAATGTCTGCGAATTAGGCACATCGGAATAATACCCAATCATTTCAAAATCAATCATCCCAAGGATTTCCTCATCGCCTTGTATTCCCTGTTGCACATAGCGTTGGCTACCAATTAGTCCTTCCTCTTCCAAGTCGAAACCAATGTACTTGATAGATTTCTTGGTGGGGTATTGCGAAAGGATGCGCATGGCTTCCATCATGCCTGCCACAGCAGAGCCATTGTCATCGGCACCAGGGGCATCGTCCACGGTATCGAAATGGCCTCCGAGGATGTATGTGTCGCCAGTCGTGCTGGTTGCTGGTTGGCGGCCCATGATGTTCTGGGCAGAATAACTACCATAGTTGAAGGCTTGGTCGCTCGTCTCAAGCCCCCTGTCAAGGAAGCCGAACCAGAGGAAGTCCTTGGTTTCCTGGAGGTGTGCAGCTCCTGTTGTCCTGTGCCGGACACCTTCGAGGAAGGTGAGGTCGCCAACCAAACGCACACTGTCCACTTGGTCAACAAGTGTCTGGATGTCAATGGGTTGCAAATCATCGGCTACGAGCATCAGTCGCAATTTTGTGGTGTCAAAACTGGCGTGGCCGCTGAAATCCCAGACGATTTGTTTTCCAGTACCAGGGGTTATGCCAGCACCAAGGTCGCCAGTGGCATTGCTTGTATTGAATCCAAGCGCCGCCGCTCCCTTGGCACCTGCCAGCAGGGAGACGGTACACATATCACCTTCGCCATCAGAAAGGTCGTAACTGATGGTCAGGGTTTTGTCGCCTGTTCGTTGTACCAATACATTGGATAGGACGGGGAACTGGTTTTGCGCAAGCAAAAGGCTGTTTGCGAGCAGCGCAAGCGGTAGGAGGATTTGTTTCATGGCTGTTTTTTACTTCGGCTTCTTGGCGTTATGACCCTCGCTTCGAGGAGGAGGCCTTTGCCGTGCTTTTAGAAGAATCGTAAACTGGGTCGTGCCGAATGATGGGAAATGAAAAGCTGGAATAATGGGAGAAATTCTTGCTGTACTTCAGGTTGAGTTTGTAGTTTTTTGCGAAGCCATCAAGGAAAGCCTTGAACCGGTCAGTGGGCACGTTTTTAGAGTTGGGTTTAAGGTGGAATCCGATGTGTTCAATACTGCCATCGGGCCGCCAAAAAAAGTGCATCCAAGCATTGACGCCTTTGAGGTCAAAGTTCACCTCTGTGGCATAGGATTCCATTTCCTTCATCATGCCGAGTAGCTTGTGGTAGGCAAAATTCATGTCATTGTCACAAACTTCGAGCAAGGTGGTTTGACCGGCCACCAGTTCAGAATAGGAATTGTCACTTTCCCCTAATAGGAATACGGTCGGAAGCGGTTGTTCTGGGACTGTGTTTTTCTTGGCTTTGGTGTTTTGCGCCAAGCCGCTGGTTACTGCCCAGCAAATTAATGTCCACGTAGTAATTGTCTTAAGTAATTGTAGTCTCATCGCAACGCAATTGTATTAAGTAGATTGCTAACATAGGTCTATTATCAGGATTCTTACCATGAGGTTGGGGCGTTGGCAAAATTATATTGGGAGCTATGAGGGTAAAACGCTTAAAAATGAATTCCATTGCTTCGACAACAAATATACGGCGCAATCCGGATATTCTCCACCTTCGTCTAAAAAATGGTCAACAATTTTTTTAACCCCTTACCTTGCAGGCTTTTACAAAACAAGATACTGAGAAAACTGTTTTTGCACCATGATGATTGACATTCTCTTCCTGCTGATTGCAGGTTGGGGCTTTTACCAAGGCTATTCAAGGGGCATCATCAAAACCGTGTTCACGGCATTCTCCATCGTATTTGGACTGATGGTCGCCTTCAAGTTCACGCCTGCCGCCACCCGGTTCCTGGAGACTGCCTTTCACTCTACCAGCCCGCTAAATTTTATCGGTGGATTCCTGCTCGCCTTTCTGCTTACCATGATAATCATACGTATGGCAGCCCAGTTTTTTGAAAAAACATTGCAAGCCGCCAATATCAATTTTATCAACCAGGCCGCAGGAGGGGTACTGTTGGCCTCGCTATACACTTTGGTTTACAGCCTTCTGCTTTGGTTTGGCGACCAGTCGCATATCATCACGCCTGAAAACTCCAAAGGCTCCATGACCTATACACACTTGAGGTCCTTCCCCAGCAAGATGAAGGGGGTGTACCAGTACATAAAGCCCGGGTTCCAAGACTTCTGGCACGAGTCCGTTCGGTTTATTGACCGGATGGAGGAAAAGAGCATCCAGAACACCGAGCAGCAGCCTACCATTTTTGACATCCCGGACGACAGGGATTCAACTACCAAGCCACCAGATAGCGGAGAGTGATTTTTTGATTCTCTTGACATTGTGGTTCAATGGACGACCCTTTCAGAGGTACTTTCCTCTGCAAATTAATTAATCATAGTTTTTTGGTAGAATTACTTGATTTGATAAATTTGTTCCTATATTTGCCAAGCTTTCAGCATTGTGCATTCAGAAAATGCGGAGTGTTAGCCCTACCTGTATTCATTTCATCATTCGCTAAACAAGGCTGTTTCATAGTTTACTTGACCATTTGGGCATCCAATGGGGTTTTCCAAATGCAGGAATTTTATGCAACATTTACTGTGCTACCAGCATGCGTGAAACGGTGCTGCGAATGAGTTTTGAATGCAGGATATTCAAACTGCTAATCAATATTCTATCAATCAGGTAGAAAAAATCGGATTTAAAAAAGAAAAATGACATTGGAACAAAAAATCCTCAGTATTGCTGCGAAGACCACCGAGTGGCAGGACTTCAGCGTGGAATTGCTGAACGACGTTTTTACGCCCTTGCCCTACCTCGACCGTGTTAGGCTTTTGTACAAGTATTTCGACGAAAAGGACGTGCTGCTGACCTCGTCCTTTGGCACCAGTTCGGCTTTCCTGCTTTGGTGTTTTTCAGAGATGAGGCCCTCCCAGAAAGTCCATTTCATTGATACCACTTACCATTTCCCTGAAACGCTGGCCTATAAAGAGCAGCTTACCGCTCGTTTCAACCTGAACGTGGAGGACGTGATGCCCGACCCCGTGCAGAACGTCCTCACTGCTGAGGAGCAATGGTGGAAGGAACACCCCCGCATGTGTTGTACCATTAATAAGGTGGTGCCGCTCGACCCCATCAAGGCACAGCGCAAAGTCTGGGTGTCGGGACTGATGGCCTACCAGACCGAGTTCCGCTCCCACCTGCGGGTATTTGAGCGGCAGGGCGACATCCTCAAATTCCACCCGCTGGTGGACATTGACGAAGGGGAGGTGCTTTACCAGTTTTCGCTGAACAACCTGCCCAAGCACCCACTGGAAGAACTTGGCTACGGTTCCATCGGATGCACGCATTGCACCAAGAAAGGGGAGGGGAGGGATGGCCGCTTCCAAGGCCAAGGCAGGACGGAATGTGGGCTGCATCCTGGGTATTTTATTAAGAAGGTTTAGAAGGGTTAAGAGGTTTAGCTGTGGATTGTTAAACCTACTAAACCTTCTTAAACCTTCTAAACCTCATACCTTCGCCCCATGTCAAATCAACTTATCGAAGCATGGAAGCGCCAAAAGGACGGGGCGGCTGATGAGAACCGAGAGATTCTCAAGCGGCTGCAGAAGCGCAAGGGGAAGCAGCTGGATATGCTTGCAGACACTGTTCACGACGCCGTTTTCAAGAAAATTGACTGCCTCGACTGTGCAGGTTGCTGCACGGGCATTCCGCCCATCGTCACCAAGGCCGATGTGGGCCGAATCAGCAAGGATTTTGGGATGTCTCCCGCCGAATTTGAAACGAAATACCTGACCGTGGATGAGGATGGAGATACCGTGATGAACACCACGCCCTGCCCCTTCCTCCTCGCCGACAACAAGTGCATGATTTACGAGATCCGCCCGAAAGCCTGTCGGCAATACCCGCACACCAATTACATGGATTTCTCCAAAAACATGCGGCTCCACCTGCCCAACGCCAGCGTCTGCCCGGCGGTGTTCCATATTCTTCGGGAGGTTGACAGGAGGTTGAAGTAGTTGAAGTAGTTGAATTAGGGGAATTGGTTGAATTAGTTGAATTGGTTGAATTGGTTGAACTGGTTGAATTAGGTAGGCATCTGCCCAATTCAACCAATTCAACCAATTCCCACAATTCACCCCATTTCTGCCCCCACCTTTTCCAGCAGGGCCTTTGTCAGCCTGATGCCTTCGTCCTCCGGCTTGGAGCCTTCGAACTCGATACCGATATAGTCAGTGTAACCTGCATCTTTCACGACTTTCAGCATCTTGCGGTAGTCTGTTTCGATGCAATTGCCTTCGGCATCAAACTCGTTCGACTTGGCGCTGACACCCTTAGCGAAGGGCATCATTTCGGCAACGCCTTTGTAGCGGTCGTATTCCTCAATGCACTTGCCGTTCCAAGGGTCGCCGTCCTTGTTCTCCCGTTTCACGCAGAAATTGCCGAAGTCGGGCAGGCAGCCCACGTTTGGCATGTTGATTTGCTTCATCACGCCCGAAAGCCATTCGCCATTCGATGAAAAACCCCCGTGATTCTCGACGATCACGTTGATGCCAGCCTGCTTGCCGTACTCACCCAACTTGCCAAGGCCCTCTACGGCAGCTTTTGCTGCTTCCTCAGCCTTGGGGTTGCTGCTGAACGCATTCACTCGTATGCTCTTGCAGCCAAGCGTATGGGCGGCATCCACCCATTTTTTATGGTTTTCGATGGCCTCGTTAAGCATTTTTTTATCCGTTTCGGCCATGCCTCCCTCACCATCAATCATAATGAGATTTTGGAAAATGCCATTATCAGCGGCTCGTTTGTTCAACTCAGCAAGGTACTTGGCATCCTTGGCCTTGTCCTTGAACATCTGGTTCACATACTCGATGGCCTCGATGCCGTACTTGTTCCTGGCCGTTGACGCAAAGTCGAGGTTGTCCAATTCTTTTTTGTCGAAAATGGTCTTGTGCAGCGACCATTCGGCGAGGGAGATTTTGAAAAAAAGCGGTTTTGCGGCAGCACCGGCAATGGCGGTTGAGTCAACCTGCTCGGCATTGGCGTCGCCCGACTTGCCTTCTTTGCTGGCGCAACCAGCAAGCCAAAGTGCGCCGAGGCCCAACCCAGCATTTCTTAGGAAGTTCCTTCTTGAATCTTTCATTTTGTTGAAATTTTTATTGGTGAAACACGCAGTTCAAAGTGGATTGCCAAAGGTAGGAGAAGTTGGGAAAAATGCGGATTATTGAGGAAAATGATTCCAATTTGAACGAAGGTAAAAAGCAGCTGTATTATCACAATCGTTAGCGGATATTTGCAACTTAGCACTTGTTTATTTGTCCTTTCACCAATTTTTCACCTGACTATCTCACATCATGAAAATGACCACATGCTTTGCACTGGCTGCGCTGGCCTTTTCCCTGCCTAACCTTTGCCATGCCTACAATGGAGACCCTGAACCAACGAAGAAGACTTACTTCACCCAGCGCCTCGTCCAAGAAGTTCAATTCGACGGCATACCAGACGAACCCGCTTGGGATGCCGTTCAATGGGGCGGTGACTTCGTTCAGTACCAGCCCAACGATGGCGCTGCACCCCATCAACAAACCAGTTTCAAAATACTTTACGACGATAAATTCCTCTACATTGCTTACCGGGCACATGATTCATACCCTGATTCCATCTCCCGTTGGATGAGCCGCAGGGACGAGTTCCCCGGCGATTGGGTGGAAATCAATATTGACAGCTACCACGACCTGCGCACCGCTTTTTCGTTCACCGTGTCGGCGTCGGGCGTGCGGGGCGACGAGTTTGTGTCGAACAATGGCAACGACTGGGACGAAAGCTGGAACCCCATTTGGTTCGCCAAGTCCAACATTGACGACCAAGGGTGGACAGCGGAGATTAAAATTCCGTTCAGCCAATTGCGTTATGGCGACGAACCGGACAAGGTGTGGGGAGTGCAGGTGATGCGGCACATCCTGCGCCGGGCGGAGCGCAGCACATGGCAGCACATCCCGCAGAACGGGCAGGGCTGGGTGAGCCGGTTTGGGGAGTTGCACGGACTGAAAGATGTGCCCTCCCAACGGCAGGTGGAAATTGCTCCCTATGGCGTTGCGAAGCTCGAAACCTACAAAGAAGAAAAGGGAAATCCCTTTGCCGATGGCCGTGATGCAACCCTTTCCGCTGGGGTGGATGGCAAGGTGGCCATCACGAGCGACCTCATCCTCGACTTTACCATCAACCCCGACTTCGGGCAGGTGGAGGCCGACCCTTCGCAGGTGCGCATTGACGGGTTTCAGAATTTTTTCGAGGAACGCCGCCCTTTTTTCATCGAGAGCCGGAACATCTTCAACTATCAACTGACCGGCTCGGCGGCAGAAGGCGATTATGACGCAGACCTGCTGTTCTATTCCCGTCGAATCGGGGGGGCGCCGCACGGCTACCCAAGCATTGCCGAAGGTGAATACGTAAAACAACCACAGCGCAGTTCCATACTTGGCGCAGCCAAATTCAGCGGAAAAACAAAGGACGGCTGGAGCATCGGTATCTTAGAAAGCATCACCCAGCGGGAAAAAGCCTTGATAGACAATGAGGGTGAGCGCCGCAAGGAACTCGTGGAGCCATTCACGAGCTACTTCGTGGGGCGGGTGCAGAAGGACATTGACGAAGGCAATACCATTATAGGTGGCATGCTGACCTCCGTGAACCGGGAGCACGGCCTTGATGATATGCTGCACCGGAGCGCCTACACGGGCGGCTTCGATTTCCAGCATTTTTGGAAAAACAGGACTTGGACCTTCACCGCAAGGGGCATATTTAGTCAGGTGAACGGCACGAAGGAGGCCATTGACAATACGCAGACCGCCTTCGAGCACCTGTTCCAAAGGCCCGGGGCCAATCACGTGGATGTTGACCCGAACAAGACCTCGCTTTTTGGGCACGGTGGCACCATCAAATTGGCCAAGTTTGGCGGCAAGCAGGGAAAGAAGGGCCAGTTGTTCAAGTTTGAAACGGGCGTCACCTGGCGCTCGCCGGAACTGGAAATGAACGACATCGGCTTTCAGTTGACTGCCGACGAAATCAACCATTTCACCTGGGCTGGCTATCATTTCCAGCGGCAGTTTTCCGTGTTCCGAAACATGCGTTTCAACTATAACCACTGGTCACGCTGGGACTTTGGCGGACGCCACCTCTACCAAGCCTTCAACACGAATGCGCACGCCACCTTCAACAGCAACTGGCAAGTGGGCACGGGCGTGACCTGGAACCCCCTCGAAATCTCGAACAACGCTTTGCGGGGCGGCTCAGCCCTGCGGCGGCCAGCCGGCTTGGGGCAGTTTGCCTACGTGGGGTCTGATTTTAGGAAGAATTTTGGAGCCAACCTGGAGATGTTCAACGCTTGGGGTTTCGATGGAACGGTACGCATAAAAGACGTGGGACTATACCTGCAAGCCCGCCCCAGCAATGCCTTGAGCATCAGCCTCGGCACGGGTTTCAACCAATATTTCAGGAAGCAAGACCAGTATGTTGACCAACTTAGCTACAACGGCGAGGACCGTTTCATCGTAAGCGAAGTGAAGCAGAAAACCATGCGGGTGACGATGCGCATGAGCTACAACATCACGCCCGACCTGACCATCCAGTACTATGGCCAACCGTTCATTACCAGGCCGTTGTTCGATAACTTCGGCTACGTGGTTGACCCGCTGAACAAGGAATACGACGCCCGCTTCCACCAATTCGAGGCCGACCAACTCACCTATGCCGATGGGACTTATGCCGTGGATGAAAATGGAGATGGCCAGACGGACTATTCCTTTGAAAAACCGGATTTCAACTTCGTGCAATTCCGCTCCAATTTGGTGGTACGCTGGGAATACATCGCCGGGTCAGAACTCTACCTCGTATGGTCGCAGAACAGTGAGCCAGATGGAGAGGTATTCAGTGACCTTAATTCTGGGTTGGGTCGCAGCCTTTTCAGCAACTCATTTGGCGATAAGGCGAGGAATATTTTTCTGGTGAAATGCACCTATCGCTTCCTGAAATGAATGGATTTGCTTGTATTTCGGTACAGAATTCTGGAATATTTGAAAAAAATACTTGCTCGAAATAAATCGTTTTTTCATATTTGCAAGGATTAACAATTTTTGTTATTCATCGAGGAGGAATCCTCGGTTTTAACCCTAGGAGCCGTCCTACCTTCTTTGGCAGTATCGGTTTCGATTTTTTAAAACACATGGTTTACTAATTAAGACTTTGTGTGGGTGCAGCTCATACAATATTGGTATTTAGCACCACCTAGCCCTCAATTTTTTCTGGCATTTCAGCTACACCGTGAGCGTTGCAGCAGCAGCGCTTATGCAATATTTTTTGACCATTTGAATACAACACTCCATGAAGCAGTACACTTCCATGTTCCCGAACGAGTCGTTTTTGCCTCATACCGAGGCAGGTGGCAAAAAGTTTTTCACGAAGAATCATGTCACATTGACCCCGCATCTTGGCGACAAGGTACTGCTCAAGGTCCAATGGTGTGCATTTCCCGAAAAAAACGGCACCACCACGCTGACGATGGTCGTGCACGGCCTTAACCAGTGCCTCTTGAACGAGTTTGTGGGGTATTATGCCACCAAGCTTGGCCTGAAGCCCATAGCGGTACCAGTTGAGATGCTCAGGCAGCTCTTGAGCGACGCGGAAGCTGCCTCGATTGATGGAGCAGTGGCCAAGCAGGATGCAGACTCGCAACTGGCAATGGGGAAAGGCCCGTCACTCAAACTTGCCGAACGCCGCCGGATGCTGGAGGACATCAACCGACTCATTGAGGCCAACTTGGAGAACGAAAACTTCAGGGTGAACGACCTCGCACGGGGCCTGAACTACTGCATTATGCAGGTACACCGTATTATTAAGGAACTCACTGATTTTTCATCCGCCCACTACATCAGGCGGTACCGGTTGGAGAAGGGCCGAAGCCTGCTTGCCACTGGCCAGTACAACGTGAACGAAGTCGCCTACAAGGTTGGCTACAAGTCCCCAGAGCATTTCTCACGGAGCTTCAAGCAGGAGTTTGGGGAGTGTCCTTCAGGGTTCAGAAGCAGTGCGCTTCCTTGAGTGGTAGCTCTGGCAAAACTTGTTATAAATCTTCCGATGAATGTTATATATCGTCATGCTGGCCTTTGTTTCTTAGAATAATTTTGCTTCATCATTTTTTTCGAAACCAATAACTCCAAATGATTTCATCCGCCATTCGATTGATTGCTGACGAACTAGATGCCTACTTGGCGGCGTCAGGGATAGGGGCGGTGGTTACTTTGGGCAACGTAGCGGATTTGGAGCAAGAGAACACGGCAGCCCTACGTGAGCGCATCTTGGTCACGATGGTGAACATCGAAGAAGAAAGCACCCTGAAAAACAGCTTGCCTCCTTCTTTTAACAACGCAGTTGGCGGCCTGTCCTACGAAGAGCCGCCAGTGTATGTCAACCTTTACTTGTTGTTCAGTGCAACCTACGAACAGCGCCCTGACGGCTATGAGACGGCCCTTAACCGTCTAGCTTCGGTCATCCGATTCTTTCAGGTCAGGCGTACGTTCAGCGTCCAAAATTCACCGAACGGCAGCCTTGTGGCTTCCACCCAGGTCTCGCAGGAGGACAAGAACTACCTGCGGCTATACCTCGAACTTTACACGCTGACCTTCGAGCAGATAAACCACCTGTGGGGCTCGCTCGGCGGCAAGCAGGTTCCATTTGTGATGTACAAAATGAGGCTGGTTCGACTGCGCGACCGTGCAACGACTGGCACAGGCCCAGTTATCGAAGAAGTTGGGACGGACGAGCGCGTATTAACTGGCAATGGTCAAATGCCGAACCCATGAGATGGACGATTTACAAACGGCTCTTCGAGGTGCGTATCCTGCACGGCTACTATCTCGACTACCGCTTGGCGGACGAACACACCGACGAGCCTGGGCGATTCTACGGCCTGACCAATGAGCAACAGGCAGAACTGCTGGCCACGGAATACAACCTGCTGAATGACCTGGAAATAATACCCGCCAAGGCAACAGCCGAACTCATGGGGATGCAGAAAGTGCGCTGGAGGCCGAACACGACAGGTTTTTTCGCAGGTATAGAGGTGCAGCCATCTGGTGCAAATGGGCTTCGGCCTATCTACCCTATGCCAGACGGGGCGACCTTCACTTTTTTCCTGAAGGCCAAGAACCCCAACTGGCACAACTTCACGAGCCATGCCGTAAGGCTGCCGCTGCCTGCCAAATACCTGTTCACGAATGTTGTGGAAGCGGGCGACGGCAAGGTGTTCAACAGCCTGTCGAGGCAGGTGCCTCCCTTCAACTCGCAGCGTACTTGGGAAATGGGCGAACTGGCCAGGTTTGGGGCCAACCTCAGGTTCGCCCTAAAACATGCGCCCACGGGTGTAGGAAATTTTTCAGATGTGATAACCGACCGCCGCTATGCCAGTTCTGAGGACAGGTTGGCATTGGCCAAGCAGTTCACCTATCGCTTCGACCGTTTGGTTCTGCCTGCCAACACGGCTGTCTTCACTTTGAGGACAACGGGCGGGGCATTGGTGAAAACGGTCAGCCTGACACCTTCGCAGCCCGGTGGAACGCTGCCTGCGGAAGTGCAGGTGGACTTGCGGCACATGGACATACCGCCAGGCGCTACCGTGGCACAGCCCATCCTTGATGGCAGGTACCAACTCGAAGTGAACGTGAACGGCACGGCTTTCGGCACGGCGCAGACCGTGCTACTGCTGGACGAACTCTCCAACGACAGCTCAGTGATTGGCGTGGTACAAATAGTGCACAACGCAGGTCGTACTGATGCTTTCCGACTATTGGAACCCAACGGCGACGTGCGGGCGGTGAGGATACCCAACACTACTAACCGCTGGCAGAACGAGGCACTCTTCACCGTACGGTTTTTGAGCAGGCCGACTTACTGGACCTACAATTTGGCCGAGGCCAACGGTCAGAATTCGGGCGATGTGCAACAGTTCGCAGGAGCCTCGAGGCTGATAACCACGAAGCCCCGGCATTTGACGAGGTCGTTCCAGAAGGTGGCCTATACGGCCAATTTCGCCCAATTGCCCAACCCTGCCAGCCCAAAGCTCGATTTTGATGCAGCGGGAGAGCGGTTTCTTTCAGAGATGTACCTTTCCCTGCCCTGATTGGGTAGTGGAAAGATAAAAAGCTGGTTTATGATAGCCTTTTTTCATTGATAATCAATGGGTTGTGGTCGTTCTTATTCCAGCGGTAACAAAAACCATTTACCACCAATTTGTACAAACATAAAAAATCAACCTAATGGCAGCAACACGATTGAATCCAGCAACCCCCGGCGTGTATATCGAGGAAATCAATGTTTTTCCTCCTTCGGTGGCACAAGTGCCCACCGCTATCCCCGTATTCATTGGGTACACACAGTTTGCAACCGATGACCTCGGCGGCAGCTTGCGGCGCATCCCCAAGCGCATTTCTTCGCTGTTTGAATACCGCCGGTATTTTGGTGGGCCGCAGCCTGAGAATGGTTCTATCACCGTTAATGTTGCGGGAACCAACGTTACGGCCAATGTAAACGAGGCCAATCGTAGCCCTTATCTGATGTACTACTCCATTCAATGGTTTTATTCCAATGGCGGAGGTGACTGCTGGATAGTTTCAGTGGACGATTATACGGCAGGGGGCGGCCAGATAGACCTTCAGGCACTGCTCGCCGGACTGAACGAGACAGACCGTGTGGACGAAATCACCCTGTTGCTGTATCCAGATGCAGTCAATCTTGGGTCTGCAACTGACTACTATGAAGCCTATAAGCAGGCGACGACCAAATGCCACGATTTGCAAGACAGGTTCGTCGTCATGGACGTCTGGCAAGACCCAACAAACCCCGCAGCCGACAATGTTGGTACGCTCCGCACGGAAATGAACCAAACGACGGATTTTTTGAAATATGCAGCTGCATACTTTCCCCGAATCCGTACTTCTCTGGACTACATCTACTACCCAAATACTGTGAACGATGGCACTGGCGATGCCAATGTGCAGGTGCAGGGTGATTTCACGGGCACTTTGGCCGATTTGGCCGCTCAAAACAACTCCCTTTACAACAAGGCTAGGGCAGCCATCCGTGACATCCCGATGCTTTTGCCACCCTCTTCGGCAGTGGCTGGTATCTATGCTAGGGTTGACGGGAGCCGGGGCGTATGGAAGGCACCTGCCAATGAGGGCCTGAATGCCGTCATTGAGCCTGCCATCAGAATCACGGACAACGACCAGGCAAGCCTGAACATTGACGTCAACGGAGGCCGTTCTATCAATGCCATCCGCACTTTCACGGGCCGAGGCACCCTGGTCTGGGGTGCCCGCACCCTCGCTGGCAACGACAACGAGTGGCGCTACGTGAACGTGCGCAGGTACTTCAACATGGTGGAAGAATCGGTGAAGAAGGCCACCGAACCGTTCGTCTTCGAGCCGAACGACCGCAATACTTGGACCCGCATCAAGGCCATGATTGAAAACTTCTTGACTTCACAGTGGGGTGCGGGGGCGCTGCAAGGCAAGATACCCGCCCATGCCTTCTACGTGAAAGTGGGCCTCGGCGAGACCATGAGCGCACTGGACATCCTAGAGGGCCGCCTCATCGTGGAGATAGGCATGGCGGTCGTAAGGCCCGCCGAGTTCATCATCCTACAGTTCATGCACAAGCTGCCTGAGTCTTGATGAAGCATTGCAAAAACTAAGGGGAGCCGCTAGGCGCTGGCGCTCCCCGCAACACCATTTTTCACCATCCATTAACCTAATCAATTCATCATAATGGCAAAGAACTCACCAACACCAGGCGGGGGCACGCCCACTCCTTCTGGGCCATGCCCCATCACGGAGAAATGCTTCACCGACTTCGTGACGGCGGCGGCAGACCGCCAAACGGATGCTGCAAATGCGGCGGCATCCCTCGAAATCATTTTCAAGGGCAAACTGTCCGATGTGTGCGATGAGCGCCGCAACCATGACAAGGCGCAGGAAACGCTCACGCTTTATACAAATATTCAGTTTTGCCACGTGACCACCATCTGCAAGGACATCGAGCAGGGTCAGGCTACGGTCGTCAAGAAGACTGAACAGGCAGCAGAGGCGAAAAAGGGTTACGACAAAGTGTTGGAAAACCTCAAGGCGCTAAAGGGCAAACTCACCACCGTGAAGACCCTCACAGGCGCATTTGAAACCGTCATTTGTGACAACTGCAATTCAGAATCCAGGAAGGCCATTGAGGAAAAAATGGGCGGTGCCGAGGCGTTGAACAATTACGTTGGAGCATTGAAAACGATGGCCGTGGAAGCTGAGAACGCCACCGACCAAGCCAATGAGACTGCCATCATCACGGCGGGCATCCTGGCCTTCACCAACGTGGCCAGCATCAAGCCATTCACCGATGACTTGAAGGCAAAATGTGATGTTTTCAAAAAAGACGTGGAGGAAAACCTGAAGAACACGGCGAAAACCATTGAGACCAACCAAAAAGCGCTGAACGAGGCTTTGGTGCAACTCAGTGACACGGAGGCCAACTGGCGTAGGAGCAAAACGGTGCCTGCTGGCATCAAGCAGACAATAGCCGACGTCAACAGCCGCACTGTGCTTACGCCACCGATGGTTACGCCGTTTGAGGATATTCCCGTGAAGGTGAAACAGGCCGTGAGCGGCAGTTTACCCAAGCCTGCGCCAGCAGGAAAGCCAGTCGCTGCCTGACCATTTTGTCGTTGAGCAAAATGTGATGGTCAACCAAATCATTTTTTAAGCAAAAAATCATAGCCATGTCTGGAACCACAAAACAGATGACAACAGCACCAGATGCTGCTTTCGAATACATCAAAGAATTGGAGTGCCAAGTCAAGGAAGCCTTGGCCGATTACAATGGCAAGAAGGCAACACGGGACGCCGCCTTTTCAAAATATTCCAAGACGGTAGCTTGGCTGGCGCAACTGAAGGTCTATTGCACGGCCATTGAAAAGACCAACCTCTGTGCTACTTCGCTGATTAGCCTGCTCGACAACGCCATCAACCAGGTCTGTTCGGTGTCGGAGACAGCCAGCTTCGGTGTGAGTGCGCTTCGCTATCTCTTGCTCGATATGGACAAGGTTTCCTGCTGCATCGAAAAGCTGCAAGTGAAGGCTGATGAGTTCAACGCCTGTGTCTCGCAGTTGCCAGCCACCGACCCTATTGCAGTTGAGTACAAAAAGTTGCAGGACGCCATTGCGGAAGCGATGAAATGCGTAAAGGAGGCCATTAACAACCTGCTCGCCGACCTGGAGCAGACCGAACTGGTGGTGGCTGGTCTGGCCGACCATACCTTCAGCCCCGGCCTGACGGGCTATCTTGAAATCCTGAAGGACGATTTCACAACAGGCAATCCTAGACCTGACTACGATTCCGTGCCATGCGCCTCGTCAGGGGTTTGCAACACGCTACAGTTCCCGCTGGATACCAAGCTGAACCCCTACTACGTGAACACGCTGAAGGACTGTGAAAGCGTGGAGGACAGCATCTACTCGGCAGGCGGGCTCCTGGACAAGTACGAGGTGGCCGAAGACGCCATGAACGCTGCCAAGAATTGCTATGAGGCTTTGGTCGCTTCGCTCAAGGCGGCTTCGGCGGCCAAGAGCTGTGCGAAGAAATAGAGAAACCTTGATGCCAGTCCCTTCGGCTGGCATATTCAATCAACCTGTAAAAACAACTGTCAATTATGCCAGATTATCCATTACCAAAATTTCACTTCAGGGTAGAGTGGGGTGGTGCCAGCATGAACTTCACCGAGGTCACTGGCCTGACGGTGGAGGTGGAAAAAATCGAGTACCGCCACGGCAACAGCAACGAGTACCACAAAACCCAGCAGCCGGGCCTGCGCAAGTTCAGCAACATCACCATGAAGCGTGGCACTTTCGCTGGCGACAACGACTACTTCAAGTGGGTGGACGCCACCAAGCTGTTTGAGGAAAAAGGCGACCCCAAGTACCGTCGTGACGTGACCGTTAAGCTGCTCGACGAGGCCCACCAGCCCATCATCACATGGAAAATAAAGAAGGCTTGGCCCATTAAGGTGCAGAGTGCCGACCTCAAGGCCGACGCCAACGAGATTGCCATCGAGACGGTGGAGTTCGTGCACGAGGGTCTGGAAATTGAGAACGGTAGCTAATAACACAAGGCACTGCTCATGGAGAACGCAGAAGAAATCATCTACCGCCCGGTCGTGGGCTTCCACTTCAAGGTCACCATCAACGACATCGGCGGCAACGCCGTTGACCTTCGTTTCCAGTCAGTGGGCGGCTTGAACGTTCAGATGCAGACCGAGAGTTTTCGGGAGGGCGGCGAACTGCGCTTCGAGCATGCTCTGCCCACCCGTACCAAGTACTCAGATTTGGTGCTGAAACGGGGCATACTGTTGCCTTCGCAGTCGGGCATCACACGGTGGGTGAAACGTGCCATAGAGAACTTCATCATTGAGCCGAAAAACCTAACGGTACAGCTCTTGGGCGAGGATCACTTAGCACTTTACACTTGGGACGTATCCCATGCTTGGCCGAAAAACTGGAAGGTGTCCGACCTCAACGCCGAGAAGGGCGAAGTGGTCATCGAGACGTTGGAACTGAGCGTGAACAGGTTCAGTTTGCAGCCGTGAACTAATTCGCTTACATAAAAAAATACGATGCTATGCCATTGGAAATCAAAGAGTTGCATGTAAAGATCAACGTAGAAGGTGGCAGTGCTGCAAACAATGCTGGAAAAGGTGCGGCTGCCGCTGGGCCTGACGAAGCGATTGTGAAGGCGTGCGTGGAGAAGGTCATGGAAATACTCAAAGAAAAAACCGAACGCTGATGCCAGAAGCCAATGTCACGAAGATAGTCATTCAAGCCTATACCAATAAGGAGATGACCGCCACGGCCGGGAGCTTCACGCTACCGGTCAACCCTGAGCAGTACTCCGAGAAAAGGCAGCTGAAATACGATACCAGCAAAGGCATTGGCAGCCAAGGTACCAACTCCAAGTACGGCATGACCGAGCCAGAGGAATTGAAGCTCGACTTTATTTTTGACAACACAGGCGCCGTTGAAGGCAACATGCTACAAGGCACGGCAGTGAAAACGCAGGTGCAGAACTTCTTGGGCACGGTGTATTTCATGCACGGTGACATACACAAGCCAAAGTTCCTCAAGCTGCAATGGGGCGACTCTCTCACCTTCCCCTGCGTGATGACCTCGCTGGACGTCAACTACGTGCTGTTCAACAAAGAAGGCGAACCATTGCGGGCGAAACTTTCGGCTACTTTCCTCAACTATATCGAGGAGGAAAAACGTATTGCACTGGAGGACAAATCTTCACCTGACCTGACCCACGTTCGCCAAGTGATGTCCAACGACCGACTCGATTTGATGACCTATAAAATCTATGGCGACCCAAATTATATGCTCCAGGTGGCCCAACAGAACGGACTCACCTCCGTCCGTAGGCTTAGAACTGGCCAGCAGATATCGTTTCCACCATTTGAAAAACAGGACAACTGACCATGCCGACAACTGCCAGCACATCAAGGCACGACGTGAACGACTTCCAATTGCTCGTTGACGGAAACGACGTAACGAGGGGACTGCAAGTGCTTTCGATTGCTGTGCGAATTGAGGTAAATTCGATAGCCACTGCCAAACTGGTCATTCGAGATGGTGACCCTTCTGAGCAGACCTTCAAAATCAGCGAGGAAAATACCTTTCTCCCCGGCAGCCAGCTTTCGATAAAACTAGGGGATGACGAGAACAAAAAGACCGTTTTCAGTGGCATCGTGACGAAGCAGTGCATCAAAGCTGCCAGCGCCACTTCCTCCTATTTGATGGTAGAGTGCAAGCATACCTCCATGAAAATGACGCTTGGCCACAAGCACAAATACTTTGAAGACCAAACCGACAGCGAGATTTTCGAGGGCCTTCTGGGGCAATATGGTCTCACAGGAGACGTGGAGGCTACAAACACCCAGCACAAGGAAGTCGTGCTTTTCAACAGTACCGACTGGGACTTTCTTTGCGCCAGGGCGGAGGCCAACGGCTTGGTCGTGGTGGCCAACGGTAGTAAAATTGATATCAAGAAGCCCGATACCAGCACCGACCCCGTGGTAGATCTGGAATATGGCAAAAACCTGCTCGAACTGGAAGCCGAACTCGATGCACGCACCCAATGGAAAAAAGTGAAAGCCACGGCATGGGACTCCGCTGGACAAGCGCTTTTTGAGTCCGAAACGGAGTCTGCCTCGGTCAGTGAGGCGGGCAATGCCACGGGCAGCAGCCTGTCCGACGTAGGGGGCTTGGAGAGCTTCGAACTGCGGCACACGGGCCTTGTCAACCAAGAAGAGCTCAAAGCATGGGCCGATGCAGCCATGCTGAAAAGCCGATTGGCAAAAATCAGGGGTAGTGCAAAAATCGAGGGCACTGCCAATGTGAAGCCCGGCGACACCGTGCGCCTGCTGGGCTGCGGGAAGCGCTTCAACGGCAAAGTCTTCGTAAGTGCTGTGCGTCATGAGGTGATGAGCGGCTCATGGTTCACCGATATACAGTTTGGCCTCGATCCACAATGGTTTGCCCAAAAAAACCAGATGACACCGCCGCCTGCCGCTGGCCTTGTACCGCCCGTGCATGGCCTGCAAGTGGGCGTGGCAGTTCAGTTGCAAGATGACCCCGCTGGTGAGCATCGCATCCTCGTCAAGCTCCCAACGCTCGACAACTCGGCTAGGGGTATCTGGTCGAGGGTTTGCACATTGGATGCTGGCAACGAACGGGGCAGCTTTTTCCGCCCCGAAATCGGCGACGAGGTCATTGTCGGCTTCCTCAATGACGACCCCCGTGATGCCATCGTATTAGGCATGTTGAACAGCAGTGCAAAGCCCAGCCATGTGACTGCACAGGACACCAACCACATCAAGGGCTGGCAGACCCGCAGCAAGATGAAGCTCATGTTTGACGACGAGAAGAAAATCGTGAGCATCGAAACGCCCGCTGGCAACAAGATGGTCATTAGCGAGGAAGACCAAGGCATTACGCTGGAAGACCAGAACGGCAACAGCCTCGTGATGAGCCCAGACGGCATCGTCATCAAGAGCGTTAAGGACTTCAAATTAGAGGCTGCCCAGAACATGGAGGCCAAGGCGGGGCAAAACCTCAAACAAGAAGGCAGCATGAACGTGGAAGTGAAGGCCGGGATGCAGCTAAAGGCAAACGGCGGCGCACAAGCAGAATATGCTTCGGGTGGCGTCACTGCCTTGAAAGGGGCAATGGTTCAAATCAACTAAACAATAAAGCAAATGCCATTTGCAGCAAGGATAACGGATATGCACGTCTGCCCAATGGTCACGGGAGTGGTGCCGCACGTTGGAGGCCCCATCCTCGGGCCAGGTGCGCCGACGGTGCTAATTGGCGGGCTGCCAGCAGCGGTCGTAGGCGACATGTGTAACTGCGTCGGGCCACCAGATGCCATTGTCATGGGGTCGGCCACGGTGCTGATTTGCGGCAAGCCCGCTGCCCGAATGGGCGACATGACGGCGCATGGCGGATCCATCGTGGTCGGGGTGCCTACGGTGAACATCAGCTAATGCGCTGGACAAATTTTCAATAAAAAGCAATGAGCTATGATTGAATATCGGCCATTTCTGGGTAGGGGGTGGGGCTTCCCACCTGAGTTCGTCAAGCTGGAAGAAGGTGGCGAGGTGGCTATGGTGGAACAGATCGAGGACATTGAGCAGAGCCTCACGATCTTGCTCAACACCAGCCTGGGTGAGCGTGTGATGCAGCCCACTTACGGTTGTAACATGGCCGACTATGTGTTCGAGTCCACCAATCCGACCACCTTGGGCTTTCTTCGTGATTTGGTGTTCAACGCCATTCTTTACCATGAGCCACGCATCAAGTTGGAAAAGCTGGAAGTGGAGCCTTCGACAGGGCAGGACATGCTGGAGGGGAAACTGGTCTTCAAGATTGACTACTCGGTTCGGCAGACCAATAGCCGCTTCAATTTCGTGTTCGATTTTTACCTGAAGGAAGCCATCAGATGAGCAAATTAAGACCTCCGTCCGCACTCATTTCTGGGCGCAAGATGGGGCAACTGCTTAACAACCTCAACCTCAAAACAATAGCAAGCGTATGTCAGGCAACAAGCAAAATACCCGTCACCCACTCACCCGCAGCGGCCTCAACCGCTTGCAGCGTGAGTTGGCGGCCTTGTCGCCGGGCAGCGCACCGCTGGACGCCCGCTCCGAGGAGGAGCTTCTCGACTTTTTCGGCAAGATGGCCGCTGGGGTCATCCACTACGACCATGAGCTGCACCAGAGCGATTGGGTTGGCTTTTTTCAGAAACACCTTCCTTTCCAACTGGCCTCCATTTCGAGGCATGATGGGCAAACGCAGCAGGTACAGTTCGACCAAGCCATCGCTGGGTTTGAGGTGGGGCTGGAGCGTGGCAATTTGCAGCCCGTGTTCAACCTTGTTGCGGAGCAGCCACTGCTTGTGCAGAACTGGTACAGCCACTTGCCGAGCGGGAATGGACTGAAAGCTGAACTGTTGAGCCTCATTTCAGAGGACTTGAAGTTTGCCCTCCACCGCCTGCAACAACTGCTAAAAGACGCCCAACAGGCTGGGATTGATTTGAACCCACCCGTTGCTTTTCAAAAGCTTTCATTTGACGGAAATTGGCTGGCACCAACGCCCCCGATTCGCATAAACGGCTCGGCAGTGCCCCGCTTCAGGGGCACGCAATGGCGCAAAAAGCAGTTGGTGCTGGAAGAACTGAAAGCCATTCATGCACTGTTTGCAGCAGGCATAAAACGAGCCTCGGAGGCTGCGGCCCGGCACTTCAAGGCGAGCATTCAGGATGGTGGAGAACTGACGCCGCACATCGGCCTCATGGTGGCCTTCCTGCGGTTGTTCAAGCAATCGCAAGAAAGCATGAATGCCCTTGCTGAAAAACAGTTCGACTTCTTCTTTAACGAGGTGCTTTGCCTCGAAGAGGCACCCCTTGTGCCCGACATGGCGTATCTCGTGCTACAGTTGGAGAAAGGTGTGGGGCAGCACAAAATCACAGAAAATTTTGCCTTTCTGGACGGGAAGGACGACAAGAAGGCCGACATCGTTTTCAAGCCAGTCGGCGAGACAGTGCTGAACCAGGCCACCGTCGCCAGCCTGCGCACTTTGTACAAAGATTTGGCAAGCACGGGCAGCTTCCACGTCGCCCCCATCGCCAATTCATTCGATGGCAAAGGTGCGCCATTCGAGCAACCAGAAGCGGCTTACTGGGAAACGCTTGGCGCCCCAATAGCGGCCAACGGCACTGCGCTCGACATGGCTCGTATTGGTTTTGCCATAGCCTCGCCTACTTTGTTGTTAAATGAGGGCAAAGGCACGATTGAACTCAGTTTTGATTTTGAAACAGCACCCTCAAATACAGATTGGATGTCGTGCTTCGAGGTCTGGTATTCAGGTAAAAAGGGTTGGGTGTTGGTAAATGCACAGCCCGTTTCGCCGACCGTGATGAAAATCGAGGTGCTTGCCAACGAGACGCTCACCTTCGCCGACCCCAAGCTGCTCAAGGAAGACCTCGGCTCTACTCAACCCACCCTCAAGTTTTTGCTCAAAGACGCTAGCGTACAACATTATGGTACACTGATGGATGATGGGTTCAGTCTCAACAAACTCGCCATAAAGGTGACGGCCAGCGAAGTGCGCAAGCTCATCGTACAAAACAATGATGGCGTTCAGGATACGAACAAACCGTTCATGCCATTTGGGGCCGTACCATTCGTCGGGTCGTCGCTGTACGTGGGCTGCGACGAGGCATTTAGGAAAAAGCTCTCCTCCTTGAAAATCCATGCGAAATGGGCGAAGCTGCCAAGCGATTTCCAAGTCCATTACAATGCATACGGGATGGCGGGAGTAAGCAACCAAGGCTATTTCCTTTTTGATGCACAAAAGCTGGGTGCAACGGGCGATTGGGATGGCTTGTCCACCATCGGCAACAATCAAAACCTTTTCGCAGTAAGCGGCACTAACCTAGCGCCAGAGAAGGTCTATGAATTCGATGTCGCCTCATCGCCTTTGCCTGTCATCACGGAACCATTGACGCCTTTCACGCCTGATTCCAAGGCTGGCTTTATCAAAATGGTGCTTTCGCCAAATGATTTTTTGCACGACGAGTACCCAACAAAGCTGCAAGAAGCCATGATTGGAAAAATCCCATCGCCGCACGGTTTTAAAGAATCTATAAATACAAGAATAGATACGGCTATATCGTCTTCGACAACTGATGCGAGTTGTGACGCAACGCTTACCACGCTCAAGAACTTTGTCAATAGCAATGTTCATGACCTCCCCAACCCGCCCTACACGCCTTTCATCTCCGATTTTTACCTCGAATACACTGCTAACAGCGAATGGGGAAATGAGGTCAAGGACAGCGATGTGACCTACACACACCTTCACCCATTTGAGTTGGAGAACAGGGAGTTGGTGCAAAACAAACAAACGTCCGTGCAGTTGCTGCCCAGTTTCCCCAACGAAGGTTACCTGTTCATCGGCCTTAAAGATATACAGCCGGGCACCACGCTGTCGCTGTTGTTCCAATTGGAGGCGTCCACTGCCAACCCCGACGTAGCCAAGCCAGTAATTCAATGGGAGTACCTTTCTGGCAATACCTGGAAGCAACTGCTCCCACTTTCAGATGTGCTGCACGACGAAACCGACCACCTCGTCACGTCGGGCATTGTGCGCATAAACCTCCCCTTTGACATATCCAACGCTGATGCCACCTTGCTACCCAACGCATTGCATTGGCTGCGGGCCACCATGCCCACTGGTACTGCCGGGGTGAGCAGCACCATCGGAGTACATGCGCAGGCGGTGAAGGCCGTTTTTGATGCAAAACCTGAGAACGACGACCTGCGCCTCGCCCAACCTTTGCCAGCCAAAAAATTGACCAAGGCCGTCGTAAACGACCCCTTGGTGAAGAAGATTGGCCAACCCTACGAGAGCTTCGGCGGCAAGCCGAAAGAAGCCCCTGCTGCCTTCCGCCAGCGGGCAAGCGAGCACCTGCGTCACAAGGGCCGGGCCATCAACCTGCACGACTACGAGCGCCTGGTGCTGGCCAATTTCCCAGAGGTGTTTAGGGTGAAATGCCTACCGCACACCTTGCCAGGGCAAGGCAGTGGGGATCAGTACCATGTGCCCGGACAGGTTGCGTTGGCCGTCATCCCTGAACTATCCAAGCTGCGTGAGGCCGACCTGCGCTCACCAAAGGTGAGCCGTGCCGTGCTGTGCCGAATTCAGGAATTCTTGCAAGCCCGCTCCACCTGTTTTGCGGGCATTGAGGTAGTGAACCCCATCTACGAGCCGTTGAACGTGGCGGGTGAGGTAGTTTTTCACGAAGGCAAAGACCCCGTTTTTTACCAAGAAAAACTGAACAAAGATGTGCAGCAATTCCTAACACCTTGGGTATATGGGGCGCAGGAACAGCTCTCGTTTGGGGGCAAAATGTTCCGTTCCTCCATCCTCCAGTTCGTCGAGCAACTTGACTATGTGGACTACGTGTTGGAGTTCAAGATGGCGACGGGTTTGTTGAATTGTGATGATGAAAAGGAAGTTTCAAAAATCTACAACCAAGCAGTAACTGTGGCTACCGCTTCTACCGAGCGTTCGATATTGACGGCGGGCTGCATCAAGCTCAAGTACACAAGCGAGTTGGACGATAAAAGGCTAAGGTTAATGTCCACTGTGCCAAAGGTCGTCGGTATCGGCTATGCAACGGTCAACGATAGGCAACCGTTGCTGACGCTTGCGGCAGAAGATTAACAGCAATCAATAATTCACCTTAAAAATTCATATACCATGGCAGTGCAGACGAGGAGAACACTCAAGAGCTACTTCCAAAACGGCTCGATACCTACGGCGCAACATTTTGCCCACCTCATTGACTCGATGCTGAACAAGTACGACGACAAGTTCCACGGGATTTGGCAGAGCGGCGTCCAGTACCGAGAGGGCGATGTAGTGATTTACTGCCGCTCCATGTTCATGCTGGTCAACCCTAAGGCATGTGACACGACTGCTACTCCTGCTCCAAAATCTGCCGAGACGCCATGCCCTGACCCAAATTCCAGCTTCAGCTACTGCGGCACCACCTTCCCCAACGAGGACAATCATTGGGTTAGGCTTGAGTTCGATTTTGAGGACAAGGACTGGAAAATCAACGACAAGGAATGTTACATCTACACCTACCCCAAGGTGGCGAAGAAGGTCGGAATCGGCATCAATGACGGAACGGTGGAAGGCGACCCAGAACCCCCAAAGGCGAAGCTGCACATCTATGAGGAGCAGCGGGGCGAGTTCCTTTTCAACCCCGATGGAAGCACCGACAGGGTGGAGATGCGCATGGTCGCATTTGACCTGCCCGACTGCAAGCCAGGCAGTTATTTCTCCCAGTGGTTCGACGAGCATTACTTGCACCAAGAAATCAGGGCGGGGCGGGGCTTCTCTTTTGATTACAACAACCCCAGCACCCCCACCCCCACCTTGCCTCAGAAACTGATGGTTGTCATCGGTGAAAACGACCGGCCAGAAGTGGGAATCGGCACAGAAAACCCAACGGCCACCCTGCACGTACAGACCGACGGAACGGGCGAACTGCAGGTCAACCCCGCCGACAATGCGGCGGCACCAGAACTGCGGCTCACCAATTTGGCCGATGGGCAAAACAGCGCCAGCCTTTCTGTGAGCGTCAACGCCGAGTTCAGCGAATTCACGACCGACGCCGAAAACGGCTTTCGTTTTGGGGCAAAATCGGAGCCGAAGCCAAGCCCTCAATCACAGTCGAAAGCAGCGGACAGCAGCGATGCAACGCAGGTCGTGGCCTTCAGCCGCTCAGGCAAGCTGGGCATTGGCACCGAGCTGCCTGTCGAGCGCCTGCACATCACAGACGGCACTTCGGGCGAGGTGCAAGTATGCCTCGACCGCCCCAATCCCTCCATTGCCATCCTCAACCTGGAGGACACGTCAGAGCGCTCGACCGTGTTAGCTGCTGGCGTGGACGACACCGCTGCCATTTTACAGACCGATGCGCCTTGTGGTTTTGTGTTCAGGCAGGCAAAGGAGCCGGGCCTGAATGCCAAGCCCGACCTCAACCAAGGCGAAGACCTCGTTTGGATTGACCAGCATGGCAGTGTGGGCATTTGCAAGCCACCGCTCGGCTACCAAGCCGACGTGCACGGCACTGTGCGCCAGTACGAGAACTACCTGCCACTCAACAAGAACACGATGGACGATTTGCGCCCCATAGAGAATGCCCTCCGAATCGTCTGCGGCCTGAACCCCGTGCGCTTCGTCTGGAAAAATACCTACGACGGCAAGCTGAAAAGCGGCCAACACTTCGGCTTGCAGGACAGCAACGTGGAAAAGGTCGCCATCGAAATTTGCAAGACGGTGACCAATGGCGCCGTGAAAGAAAAGGCGGTGAACATGCTCGAACTGGTGCCCGTGCTGATCAAGGCCATTCAGGAACAACAAGCCCGCATTGACGATTTGGAAAACCAACTGCTTGCGCTGCGGGGCAAATAGTTGCAACTCCTTTGAGAATCATCACCCTTTTACCTCATGCTATAAAACCGGATGCCACAGGCCAAAACCATAATCATTTCGCAGAACAATGACCCATTCGCTTCCTTTGATTTCAAAGCGATGCGGGAACTTGGACTGAAGCACCTTGGGGAGCTTTCGGGTGAACTGTGGACCGACCACAACACCCATGACCCTGGCATCACCATACTCGAAGCGCTGATTTATGCGCTCATGGATTTGGGCTACCGCTCTAACTTGCCCATCGAAGACTTGTTAGCTCGTGACAAGTCCAAACAACCAAAAGACGACCTCTACTTCACGGCGGCGCAACTGCTCGGCTGCAACCCCGTCACTGAACTCGACTACCGCAAGCTGTTAATAGATATCCCTGGCGTCCGCAACGCATGGCTCGAAAAAGTGGGCGATGGCGAGGTTCCCATTTACCTTGCTTGCGACGCTGCCGACGCTGCCAAGCCCTGCGTTCCTGGCAGTACTGGCAGCCTTGCCACATCTGGCCTTGCTTCCCATAATTTGCCATTGAGTGGCCTTTACAAGGTTTGGTTGGAAATTGACCCCGTTAGGCCGCAGGACGAGGTGGGCCAAACTGGCAAATCCGGCGGAGACTCGCTCGACCGTATCCTGAAAGAAACCTGGAGGCGCCTTCATGCCCACCGCAACCTCTGCGAGGACTTCGTGGACGTCTGTATTTTGCAAGAGGAGCAAATCGGGCTTTGTGCAGCGATTGAAATCGCACCAGATGCAAACGTGGAGGATGTGCTGACGGAGATGTTCACGAACTTGCGCAAGTTTCTCTCGCCGCCAATACCGTTTTATTCCCTCAAAGCACTGAAAGCCAAGGGAAAAAGCATGGAGGAAATATTTGCAGGGCGACCTATGCTAATAGACAGCCACGGCTTTGTGGACGTGGCCGACCTGCCGCTTACTGGCCATCGGGAGGCGTTGCACATCAGCGATTTTTACCAAGTGATGCTAGGCACGCCAGGCGTCACGGCCATCCGCAACATGAAGGCCATCAACTACATCGGCGGCCTACAGCAGTCCAATGGCGAGGAGTGGGTACTCAAATTGACAAAGGGCTTTCACCCCGTCATCGCTCCCGACCTTGGCAAGCTGCTCGTGTACAAGGAAGGCATCCAAATCGGCTTTGACAAGGCTGCCGTGACCGAACGGGTGGCCGCTCGCCTCACCGACCAAGAAAAATCGCTGAGAACGGCCTACGACCTGGACAACCCCTACAACGAGGGTCGCTACATCCCTGACCTTGGTGAATACTATTCCATTCAGAACGATTTTCCCAATGTTTATGGGATTGGGGAGGGTGGCCTTTTGCCCGATGCGACCCCTCGCCGCAGGTCGCAGGCTTACCAACTGAAGGCATACTTGCTGTTTTTTGACCAACTGCTGGCCAACTTCCTCGCCAATTTGGCCAATATACGGGCCGCATTTAGCCTACAACCCTCTGGTGGGCTGAGCACCCCTGCCGCCGACCTTAGTTCCGTGCCAGACCTAAGTTTGCTTGTCCGTGGCAGTGCTCCCGATTCCTTGGGCGACCCCATCACGGGCACCGAGGAATTGTACCGATATGGCTCGATGGTGATGTACCCATACCAAGCGCAAAATGACAGCGAATACTATGATGGTTACCAGCTTTTTGCTTCCCCCGACACAAGGGATGCCATATTGAGGCAAGCTCAATCTGCTTTTCAGGCGGGCGAGGGCTACTCCATCGGTACTCTGACCGACGATTGCGGCAATCACCTGTTTGAACTGAGGTTCAACATCGCAGTGGCCAGCCAAGGCGAGGCACTGGTATTGCGAAGCGGCAGGGCGTACAAAACAGAAGCGGCCGCACGGCAGGAGGCAGAATCCTTGGCTTTTTTGGGCTTGCAGCCCGAAAACTTCAGGCCGTTAAATTTGGCCAAGCAGCGCCGTTACGGCTTCGAGGTGGTTTACCAGTCACGCAAGTACGACGATTTCATCAAGCAGCTTGCAGCGCCGGGCGACACGGCCCTGCGCCGCCGTGACCAGTTCGTGAACCACCTTCTGGCCCGTTTCAACGAAGACTTCACGGAATATGCCCTGCTGGCCTACGCCGCCCAGAACGACCCCAGTCAGCCCGACTCGGCACTTTTGAACGACAAGGAGCAGTTCCTACACCACTACGCCGACATCAGCAGGAACAGGGGCAAGGCGTTCGACTATTCCTTGCAGGACAAACTGTGGAACTCCAAAAATATCAGTGGCCTAGAGGCGAGGGTGCTTGGCCTCATGGGCGTTGACGAGTGGGAGCGCAAGACGCTGGCTACCTTTGACGTGAGCGAAAAAACAGTGAAAAGCAGTTGGGTGCTTCGAGACTTCCGAGGCTGCTGCCTGCTGGAAACCACCAAACGATACGACGCTAAACCACCTTTGCCGGATAGCACAAACCCCGAAGACAGACCGCTGTTGGAAGACTTGTCAGTACTGTTTTCCGTGGCATCAAAGTCGTCCAATTATTACAGTTTTGATAATGCCGACTGCGGTGTATTCGGTTTTGAAATAAAGAATCCAGCGGGCTGCCTGTTGGCGCAACACCCGCACACCTATGGCACAGCCTCTCTGCGTGACAGCCGTTTGCACCACATCCAAAAACTGTTCGAGGGCGGTGGGCTGCACAAGGAAATCATAGAGACGAAAGGCGGTTGGGTCTTCCAACTGTTTGAAGGCGACAGCCCCGGTGCCAAGCTGCTGCTTGAAAGTGCCCAACCAGTGGAGGCCGAGAATGATGCATTGGTGCGCTTGCAATGGCTCGAAGTGCAAAAATTGGGCATCGAGGAAGCCAATTGGCAGTTCATAGCGCACCCGCACAGCGATGGCCATTCCTTTGCTTTGGTGAAAAAAAACGGAGAGAAAATCGAGCAAATCGCCATCCACCCGCATTTTTACAAGAGCCTGGCCGAGGCCCAAACTGCATTGGACGACCTCATCTGCAAGCTATCGGAGAGCAGGCTTGATGCTCGCATCCTGCAGCGCCCGACCGAGCATATTTGGCAACTAAAAAACGACCAAGGCTTGGTGTTGATAGAGAGCAGGCACAGTTTCGCAATGCAGGAACAGGCTTGCCTCGCCCTCGTCAATGCCCTGGAGTTAGCTGCCGACCTTGCCAACTACGAGCCTTTCCAAGACGAAGACAACTGGAAGTTCAGCTTCCGGCTGGTGCAAGACCTGCCACCCGACGACGACCAGCCTGGACTTCGGCTATTGTTGGCCACCCACCCATGTACCTACCACTCCGAGAGCGAAATGCAGGGCATGCTGCAAGCCACTGCTGATGCAGCGAAAGCCGCCAATGACTTCACAAAACGGCTCGTGCCCAGGAACAACGCCATGCGCTTCCGCCTATGCGATGAGCAGGGCGTGACGCTCTTGGATGCAATGCCCATTTTCACGGACACCAATACCCTGCAAGTAGCTTGGACGCAGTTTCTGGAGCGGGCCAGCCAGCCGGCCAATTACCATGTCACTGAAGATGGCGACTTTGGCGTTTGGCTCGACGACGGCTGTGGTGGGCCATTGGCCATTGTTCCATCTGGATTCAAAAATGAGGCAGCAGCCAAAGCTTTCATTTCAAGCGTTACCGCTTTCATTTACCAGCAAAAACCGCAGCCAGAAATAGACCTGCTCGAAACCGCCTACGCCTTCCGCCTGTTGGGGGTGGATGGCAGGCCAGCACTGATTAGCACGGCATGGTTTGGCAGTAAAATGGAGGCAAAAGCTGCCTACTTCAAAGCACTGGCCGATGCCAGTTTGCCAGAGAACTGGGAGGTTGTGGGCGAAAAAGGCAAGTACCGTGTGGCCCTGAACGGAGCGGGTGCGCCCTGTTGCCAGCCGCTGGCCACGTCCATCGAGCAGTTCCCTGACCGTCCTGCTGCGGAGGCCTGCATAATGAACTGGTCTGATTTTTACCAGAACACTCCACCACCCGTGGCGCTACTGGGCTGTGCTGGCAGGTTTTACCTAGAAATATGGAAGGAGGGCAACCTTGCGCTTTCGGGTGCCGCTGAATTTGCAACGGCCACGGAGGCGGGCCTCTTGCTGGAGAAAATCATCGAGCGGGGCTGCGACACCGACCATTTTGCGAAGCGCCAAGAAGGCTGCCGTGCCACCTTTGACCTGACGGACGGCGAACATGGCCCCGTGCTGGCCACCCATCCAGTTTGGTACCTCGACCCGCTGGAAATGGCGGCGTCTATCGCTGCGCTGTCCGCCTGTCTTTGCGCTGCCAAACTGCCCGTGATTTACCTCGACAAGCAGCCTTCTTTCAACTGGGAGTTGGTGATGGAAACCTGCGACGAGCAGCTGGTGACGGCACTGGTTGGGCTGGGAAATTTTGGTTCAGCGCAAGCCGCACTGGACGATGCCAACAACTACCTGCACTCCCCACTTTCGCGCTTGGAAGTGGACAACGGGCCAAGCGGCGATGGGCCATTTGGCATGAACCTATCAAGTGCGGGCCAGTTGGTGGCAACGCACCCGCTCATGTACACGACCCAAGCGGGCCGAGACGAGGCAAGGAAGGAACTATACCTTTATTTGGGCCAAAAGAACACTCAGACGGCCAATGATTGGTGGAAATGGGAGGCGTCAACGGAGGAGAACTTGGGCGCATCCAGGCACTATTTCCGCCTTGATAAAAACCCGCCGTTGGCCACGCTGGCCTATCGTTTCAGCGAGAAGGCTGACAGGGGCGAGGCCATGAAAGCGCTTGTGGAGAAAGGTCGTTGCCGTCAGCTTGTACATAGCTCCATTGACTTTGGCGGTCAGATTTTTGAATTGCAGGGCAAGTTTTTCTACCAATTGAAGTCCGGCAAAAAGCTTTGGTTGAATGGTGTGGAAGGCTATTCAACTGACCTCAGTTTTCAAATCTTCGAATCGAACGCCAAGTTTTTTTATCAATTGAAGTCCGGCAAAATGGTTTGGTGGCAAAGCATAGAAGCCCATGCAACCCGAGAAGAAGCAACAGCGGCCTTCTATGCCGACTTCCTTAACATCCTCCGCCATGCCGCCGACCCTGACCTCTACCTTGCTGAATGCGCCGATAGCGTGGCCTGTTGGTTCTGGCTACTGGACGAGCATGGGCTGAAAATAGCCCGCACTCCCGATTTCCCAACTGGGCAAGACCTGTCCGACGCCTTCGAGGAGCGCCTGTACCATGCCCGCACCTACCCAGTCTTCCAGATAGGCGATAGGTTTTGCTTCCAACTCTATGACCGTAGCCAGCGCAGGCGGTTATTGGTCAGCACAGGAGATTACCCATCGCACGACCAAGCCCTGCAAGCCTTCGGCCATGTGCTGACGCTGCTCGCCGACGAGGTGAACATCCGTCCAGTGGACAACCTGCTGGCCTGCTGGTTCTCGATAGAAGTGGTGGAGGCAGGACTGGAAGGCGTAGAGCTTTTTGAGGCACCCACCAACCCACAAAGCGACGACCTCGTGCCTCCTGAAAACCAGCAGGAAATACTTGCTTGGCAGGCCCTCGACCGCCACCTTGGCGAGTTTGGTGACAAAAACAGGCTGTTCGTTTTGGCAAACAGGCTGGAGCGCTGCCGTTTTGGGCTGCTCTGGGCCAAAAACGAGTGGGAATTTGCCCGCCTGACGAGGTACTACCACACGCCCGCCGACCGTGCTGCCGATTTGGACGAGATTTTTCAGCAGCTATGTTGTGGCAACCTCCGCTTTGATGGCAAATTCTGTTTTGGCTATTTTCTCAAATCGGCTTTGCAACTGCCCTTCGACCCCTGTTTTGGAAGTTGGAAAATGGAGGAGCAACCCTCCCTGGAAAAACTCGATGCGGTCAAGTGCTGCCAAGGGACAGAAGAGTTGCCCAACCCGGCAGACTTGGTACCTGCCGAGGTATTGGTCGAACTCACGGAGTACGCCCGAGCCGCCGATTTTTATGTAAAGATTGCGGAGCTGGACCCCAACAAATGCGGGACTGGACAAGTGGCCTACCGCCTCGGCCTGATGGACGAGGCGGGCGAACTGCTGGCGCTTGGCAATACACTCCATACGGATGAGCCAAGTTGGGAGGCCGAGCGTGATGAAGCCATCCGTCAGGCTTGGAAATTCCCCATCGTGCGGAGAGGCAAGCGTTATGGCTTCCAAGTGGCGGCAGGCGTGGAAGACGTGCTGGTAGAGGGCACACAGGAGCGGGACAATTTCTACCTGGCTTGGCAGGATTACCTGCATTTTCAAACGCTTGTATGCGACAAGCGCAACTACGGCTGGTCGGAGGCGAAGGACTGTGGGCCATTTGGCATCGTCATCAACGACCCCACGGCCATCATTGCCACGCACCCAGCCAATTACTTCAGCCGAGCAAGGGTATGCGAAGTGCAAGGCCAGTTGGAGGGCTGCCTCGGCGTGGAGGGCATCCACCTCGTGGAGCACCTGCTGCTGCGTCCACGTATCGAGTCCAACCAACTCTTGTCGGTGTCGTGTCTCGCTTGCGAGGACTGCGCCGGGCTTGTCCAAACCTTAGAAGACATCGAGACAAAGTGCCATGAAGACTGCCTCAGCCCAAGCGACTGCCTCGACCGCAAGCGCCGGGAAGTGCTCCGCTGTGGCGCCGACCCGTATTCATTCCAAGCCACGGTGCTGCTGCCGTACTGGCCGCAGCGGTTCAGGCGGCTCAATTTCCGCTCATTTTTCGAGAAGACCATCCGGCAGGAAGCTCCGGCCCATGTTGCCCTGCGCATCATCTGGCTGGACGCGCTGGGTATGCGCCGTTTTGAAACGGCTTACCGTGCATGGCTGTCGGCAAGGGCGCTCGGCGACCAAGCCTGCGCTGGCACAACTGCCCTGCAAAGCCTCGTATCCGTACTGGATAACCTGAAGAACACATACCCTAAAAACTCCCGACTGACGGGCAGTTTGACGGAGGACGAGTCGGAGTTGATAGTCCTCGATTTTTCAAGTTTAAGTCACTAAAAAAACCTTGCACCATGTCTGCAATTACAAAATACACGAGGCCCAGCTTCGTCAGCGGCCAAAAACTGACGGCGGACGACCTGAACAACATAGTCGGCCTGATAGAGCCGCAGAGCCACCAAACCCGTCGGGGACTGATAGGCGTGGGCATTGCCTGTGGGCTTGAACTGGAGGGAAAGGAAGGTGCCGTAAACCTGTCAAGTGGTGCGGCTGTCTCGTCGGATGGTTGCCTGTTTTATGTAAAAAACGGCGCCGACTATGTTTATGGTGCAAAATCGCAGCTTACATTACATGCCAATGGACAGTCTGTGGCCATTGAAGCATGGGAGATGCAGCCAGTGGACAGTGGCACAGGGTCAAAAGATGCACCTGCCAATGACCCTTATTTCATCCTGGCGAAGCAAAAGGAGAACAAAAAAACGAATACCAACGCCTGCGGCGACCTAGAGCCAAACGGCTCAAATGAGACGGTTAGCATCTGCCTCTATGCCGTTGAAAAAAAATCGCTTGGCAGCCTGTGGCTTTGCACTGACGAAGGGGGCATTCAGAGTTCTGAGCCAATTTTCCCTCTGGTCAAGCGGATTGATTTGAAAAAACAGGAATCGAACTTGTGGGCGCTGTACTATGCCAGTTGCGAAGAAGCCTTAGCGGAAGGGAGCGAACTGACCAAGGCCATTTTGCAAGTATTGGGAGGAGAGCAAGGACTTATTGCTTTGAATGCGTTGAACGAGTTTCTCCAGAATCTGGTAAAGGAATATCCTTTCCAACTGCAATATTTTTGGGCATATCTGAAAGACCTCGTGGCTGCCTATGAAGAGTGGGCAATGGCCTGTGTGGAGTTGGCAGAGGTAGCCGCTGGCTGCCAACCCGATGATAAGTTCGCCGATTTCGTGGTGTTGGGCAACCTTAAAGGAGCTTGTAGGATGCCTTGGTATCCCGTGCAAAGCCCCACGTCGCAGTGCGATTTGGAAAAACTGGAGAAGCGCCACTTCCTGCACGAGCGACTCAAGTGCATGTTGCTTCCCGAAAACCTCTTGTTCGGTGAAAAGCTGCCAAACTACCCATCCCCGAACGATGAGCAGATGGAACTTAGAGTGATTAGGGTGACAGGCTCGCAACCCAAGCACTTGCCATTGGGCCAGTTGGCCGTGCCGTACTACTACCGTGCGGATGACAGTAAGTTTTTGAAAAAATGGAGCTATGAACTGACGAAGTGCCAGCGTTGGGCGCATATCCCCAGTTTTCATAACGATTTCCAGGGTCTGCATTTTGACTTGGAGCGGTATCCGTTCTTCAGGGTGGAGGGGCATATCTGGTGGCCTGTTCAAGCTGCTTTCAATGCAATAGTCAACCGTAGGGATATGCTCAATTTGCCCTTCAAAGTGCTGATAGTCAAGTCTTTGGAGGAACAAGGCAATTGTGCTGAACAAATTCCCCAGCAACTGTCTTACACCCACCCGCTTTCGCTCAGTAGCTTTTGTGCCGTTCGGCCAGGGCTGGAGCACATGTGTGGCGTCCCGCAAGGCGGTACCCTCGTGCTAGTCGCCGACCGTGACTGCCGGGTGATGGCCGATTTTTGCCTGCCTTATGCCCATGAGGAGCGGCCCGCAGCCATGTTCCATGTGGTTCAAATCGAGCGGGGAAGGCAGGACAACACTGTCATTATCGCCAATGATTCCCTGATGGCCGAGCACTATGACTGGGAGGTATGGAGAATTGACGGGCCAACACTCGTGCCGTTGCCGTACAGCGTTACTCAGACAGGCATAGCGATAACGACAAATGTAAAGGCTGTCCTGCAAATCCGCATCCGCCTCACCGCTTGGCTGGACATGTGGGAAGATCATTTCACGCAGGACATTGACCTACGGCCAGTTGAACAGGTGAAGCTGTTGCCCACGGCGCTGTTCCATGAGCAGCAAAGGATTTACGGTGTGGATGGACAAGGAGTGGCTAAGGTGACGCTGCACTTGAACAATGATTCCGTAAACGCTGAACGGTATGAGTGGAGGGTGGATAGGGCTGATGCCTCGGTTATCCTTGACGAAGTTGATAAAGGGGTTGAATTAACATTGCCCCTTCCACTTGAAAATCAAAATAATCAAGTGACCGTCACCTTGTCCGCCTTTGGCGAAAACGGCGATTCTGATAGCTACGTGCAGACGATTGACCTGTGTCCGAAAGAAATGAGGCTGGTGTTGCAAATCTCAAAGCAAGGCGAGAATACAGCAGATTTGGAGGGTGTGGAGGAGGTGATAATTCCGCCAACCCAGTTGGGGCATGATATGGAGTTAGGAATAGTTTATTCGCCATTAGGGTGCGAATTGAGCATGTTACCAGACAACCGTTTTTTCACACTGACCCAGGACAAGCAAACAGGAACGGGTAGTATAGCTTGGCAGGCCAACGATTTTCCAGTAATCACACAAGACAGTATCCTCACCATCATCTCAAAATACCCCTGCTCCAATTACGAGCGGCAGGCCCGTATCATCTTTCAGGCACCGCCACCCTCGCTTGTACTGGATGTTGTGAACAGGTTGGAAGATAGGGAGGCAGCTAGTGGCACAACAAAAATAACAGAAACTCCTGGCGTGGGGCGGCAACCTGCCCCTGCGACCAGCCTCAACGCACGCCGCAACGGCTACCGCCTGAACGTGGAGGCACAGGCCACCGCCGACAAGCGCCTGGCCAGCACAAAGAGCTATAAGTCCACGCACCACTTCGTCACGACGCCGCCCCTGAACTTCGCCGATTGGCACAAGCCTTTCGCCGAGCTTGCGAAGCTGCTGCTGGCCAGTGCCGCTAAGCCCAGCGGCGTGGACGACGAACGCTACCTGGCCCTGTTACAGAACGCCACTTGGCGCTACCTTGACGGCTGCGTGATGGCAGGTGGAGAAACGCCTAGTATTGAGGTTGCTGACCTGTTGAAGGATTCGGTATCCAAGTTCAAAAAGGCAGGCATCTCCATGCCCGAACTCGTGAAAAACTGGCGACCCGACGAACTGGCCAACGATACGAATCAGGTGCTTCTGAAATCGCTGAAATCACTGCTGAAATGAGCGAACAGCGCCATGTCATCGGTAAAGTGACCTTGGATTTGAACGTCAAGGGGCAGGGCAAGGCCGACGCATTCGACCTGGAACGCCGTGTCATGGCCTACTTCTACGACTACCTATTGCCAGAATTGGAGCGCCTCTTCGATGGCATGGTCGAAGAAATCGAGACCATCAGCCTCGACCGCTTGGAAATCAACCTCGACCATCGCTCCGTCCAAAACTGGGAAGATGAACTGACCGCCCAACTTCGCTCACTCGTGCAACAAGGTATAGTGGCCAAGCTCGCTGCCCCTCCGCCAGGCGAAGTGGCCATCAAGCAACCCACTAGTTTCAGCCGCTTCGATGCTTGGTGCCATTTTCTGGAACATGGGGCCTTCCTTGGGGAAGCTGCCACAGTGCCAGAGGACGAAATGGAGGTCGCCGTTTTAGCGGCAGTGGCCATGCAGTCGTTTGCCGTAGAAAGATTCAAGTCGTTGATAATCAATGATAAAAATGCGCTTCAACGGCTAATGCTACAAAGCCGGCCCGCTTTTTTGAGGTCGCTGTCGGAGGCTGTTTGGGGACAGAAACTGGCGTCGCTCTGGGCGGCAGCAGTAGTCGGAAGCCATACCATACTTGCATTTTTTGAGGCAATAAAAGGCAAACCTCTGCCCGTTGCTGGGATGCGGCTCCGCCCGTTTGCTACCCAAGAGGGCGTTGTTTTTTACGAAGCAAAAAGTGTTTGGCAGGCTTGTTTGTCAAACGACGGTAATGCAGTGCCGTGGCAGATTTTTGATGCATTGTTGGCAAACATGGTGACCCAGCTCGACCGCCCCGCCCTTGCGGTTGCATTGGAACGGTGGTTGAGGAATGAAGAAAATTCTAAAACGCTGGCGGAAGGAGTTGCACTGTGGCCTTGGCTGGAGCGCTTTGCTGAAAGAGCCTCGGACGACCGTCCACAACGCCCAAGTTTTGAATCGCATGAGCCGCCCAAAAGCGAAAGTATTAAGACTGACATAGGTACATCTACTGGTGGGGAACACGTAAACAGGGTTACCGCCAAAGCCGATTTTACAGAAAAAACAACACCGACAGTTGCTGCTGCCAAAGCTGAACCAGCAGCACATTTGGAAAATCGGCAAGAGAAAACAGAAACTGGTCCAACAACTGAAGCATCGAAACTGGATTGGGAACAATCCGGGAAAGTCCCGCAAATGATTGAAAATCAATCAGATGTGGCCAGGAGTCCATTGGCGGGAAAAGCCACTTCCGCTGACCCCGTCATCCTATTCAGAACCCCCGCTAACAAGCAAAGCTGGTACGTGCAAAATGCGGGCGCTGTGCTGATGTACCCGTTTTTGTCCCATTTCTTCAAGGCTGTGGGCTGTGTTGACGGCGACAACAAATTCGTGGACGCAGCGCAACATGAACGGGCGGTACACCTGCTGCACTTCTTGGCGACGGGCCAGGAGCAGACGCTGGAGCATGAGTTGCTTTTCCCAAAATTCCTCTGCGGCTACGATTTGGAAAGCCCCATCGGCAGGCAGGTCGTTTTGGATGCAAAGCAGAAAGAAGAAGCGCAGGGCATGCTCCAGGCCATCATTACGCACTGGGGCAAGTTGGGCAATGCGACCCCCGACGGCCTGCGGGCCAACTTCCTGATGCGGCCCGGCAAACTCAGCTACGACCCTCATGAAGGTTGGCTGCTGCAAATCGAGCAGCAGGCCTGGGACCTGCTATTGGGCCACTTGCCATGGGGCATTGGCGTCGTGCGGCTCCCGTGGATGCCCGCCATGCTGTTGGTGGAGTGGAATTATTGAAATGGTGTTAAGTGATTGATATACAAGGTGTTGTGAAACGTGAGTCAATGGCCAAAATTTATGAAAATGCATAAAAAGTCCTTACCCGTGCGGTGGAACGCCCTTGCCCTCGAAGCCGTGCGCAGGGTGGGAACACCGCCCCCCGTCACCGCCAGGGCCTTGGCCTTGGTGCATACCAGCATGTACGATGCCTGGGCCTGCTACAACAAGAAGGCAGTGGCCACCACCTTGGGCACCCGCCTACGTCAACCAGAGGTCGAGCGCACCTCCGAAAACAAGGAGAAAGCCATCAGCTATGCGGCTTTCCGTTCGCTCAATGCCATGTTTTTGCCCAACCTGAAGCCGGAACACCAGGGCATGTTCGAGGAGATGATGGAGGCGCTCGGCTACGACCCCACCGACCAGACCGAGGCGCTCGACTCGCCCGTGGGCATCGGCAACCTGGCCGCACGGCTGGTGCTGGCCGATAGGGCTGGCGACGGCTCAAATTCATCCAACGCTTACGCCGATTTCACGGGCTTCTTGCCTGAGTTACACCACGACTCGCCATTGCCCGACGAAAAATCGGACAGGTGGCTGCCGCTCTGGCTCGAAAAAGATGGCGTGGGAACCGAACAGGCGTTCCTTCTCCCGCATTGGGGGCTGGTACGGCCTTTTGCCCTGTCGGGTGGTTCGTGCTTTAGGCCAATTTCGCCCCCAGCAGCTTGGAACTCGGTGGCCCTTCAGGAAGAATCAGACCAGGTTTTGAGACTTAGCGCCACGCTCACCGACCGCCAAAAAGCCATTACCGAATACTGGATGGACGGGCCAAAAACGGAGACACCGCCCGGCCATTGGTGCCTGCTGGCGCAATGGGTCTCGCAGCGCGACAAGCACGGGCTGGGCAAGGATGTCAGGATGTTTTTTGCCCTTACCAATGCCCTGATGGACGCTGGCATAGCTGCTTGGGACTGCAAGCACTACTACTACTATGTGCGCCCGGTGACGCAGTTGCGAAGGCGTTTTGCTGGCAAGAAAATCATGACATGGGGCGGCCCAGGCAAAGGCTCTGTGAGCATGGACGGCAAGGGCTGGATGCCCTACCAACGGCCTGATTTCATCACGCCACCTTTCCCCGAATTCGTATCTGGGCACAGCACGTTCAGCGCTGCCTCGGCAGAACTGTTGCGGCTCTTCACTGGCAACGACAGGTTTGGCTACGGTACTACCATCACCCGACTGGACATTGACAAAAAGGATTTGGCCGAACCCATCGAACTTCGCTGGAACAGCTTTTCCGAAGCGGCAGAGGAGGCAGGCATGTCCCGCTTGTATGGTGGTATCCACTTCATGCAAGGCAACGAAAAAGGGCTGGACATGGGCAAACTCGTTGGAAAAACGGTCTGGAACAAGTGCCAGTCGCTTTGGGAAGGCTGGTAAGAGGATTTCGGATTTCGGATTTACGATTGCGCCAACTCAAAACTTGGATTTGTCATACCCGAAGGGGACGAAACTCAAAACTGAAGGTCATGTCGGTCATATCGGTAGCGATGCAAAAAGGTGGTTCGGGCAAGACGACCACGGCCCTGAACCTGGCAGCTGCCCTTCGGGAGATGGGTCAGCGTGTGCTGCTACTCGACCTCGACCCGCAGAGCAACCTGACACAGGCATTGGGAATCGCAGACCGGGTTGGTGCCAGCATCTACAATGCCATCAAATCGGAGGCCAACGGCGAACCAACCGACCTCCACCAATGGCTGATGACGGTGCATGGGCTGGACATCGTGCCTGCCTCGCTTGAGCTATCGGAAGCTGAACTGGAACTGGTGAGTGCCTACGGACGGGAGCATTTCCTGCGCAATTTGCTCGCACCCCTATTGCCCGCCTACGACCATGTGGTGATTGATTGCCCGCCCGCCGTGGGCATGTTGACGGTGAACGCCCTCGTGGCCAGCGACTGGGTGCTGCTGCCCCTGCAAGCCGAATTCTTGCCTATGAAGGGCGTGGAGAGCTTCCTGCGCTCGTTCGACAAAATCAGCAAGCGGATGAACCCCGGGCTGCGCATCTTGGGCATGGTCGTCACCCGCTACGACCAGCGCATTGGCATGACGCACAGCGTGGTGGCCGACTTGGAGCAGCGGTTTGGGGCGCTGGTTTTCAGCACCAGGATACGCACGAACACCGCATTGGCGAAAGCCCAGGAAAAAGGCATGGACATTTTCACCTACGACAACCTATCGAACGGCGCCCTGAACTATATGTCACTGGCATACGAGGTATTGGAAAGAGTGGGGAAGGTTAGGTTGATGAGGGTTGATAACGGTTGATGAGGGTTGATGAGGGGGTGTGTTTGCTGCCAATAATTATTCAGAAACAGACTCGAATGTAAAACTTAAATGAAGGCTTCGGAGACGAAAATAGCTGCTACCCAGCCCAGTCGCAAGGCGCAGGAGTCGGGCAGGCCGTTCTTCAACAAGGACGGACAGGGCGGCTTTTTTTCTGAAGGTGGCGGCGAACGGGAGCATTTTTTCAAGCCAACTGCCATCCAGACCAAGCTGACCATCGGCAAGCCTGGCGACAAGTATGAGCAGGAAGCCGATTCCATGGCCGAGAAGGTGGTGCAGCGCCTATCAAACCCTGGGCCGCTGCAAGCGGAAAGCGTGAAGAGTTCAACTGCCAAAAATGGTGTGCAAGCCAAATGCGCCACCTGCGAAAAGGAGGACAAACTCCAAAAGAAAGAGGGCGAGGATGAAATGGGTGAAACGGATTTGGGCGTACAGAAAAAGCCGATTTTTGAAAGCCAAAACGACGCCCCTGCCGCCGAGATTCAAACCAAACCATCAGGTTTGCCAGCCATCCAAGCGAAATGCGCAGCTTGTGAGCAAGAGGAGAAATTGCAGAAAAAAGAGGGCGAGGAAGAAATGGAGGAGGGTGGTGCAGATTTGCAAAAAATGGAAGCTGCGGAAGGGGGAGAGGAAAAAGACATTCAGGAAAAGGCAGAAGGATTACCCGCCGTGCAGGCCAAGTGCGCCGAATGCGAGCAGGAGGAAAAGCTGCAAAAAGCGGAAGACCCTGCTGCCGAGGAGCGAGAAGTCCAGGCCAAGCCCATCTTCGACAGCAACGCCGAGCCACCTGAAAACAAGGTGCAGGCCAAGCCCGAAACTGCTCCTGCCCCCGCTCCAAAGCCCAGTCTCGAAAGCCGCCTGAGCACCACCAAGGGCGGCGGCTCGCCCATGTCCAATGACACCCGCTCCTCGATGGAAGGGGCCTTTGGTGCTGACTTCAGCGGGGTGCGCATCCACACGGGCAGCGAGTCCGTCCAGATGAACAAGGAACTGGGGGCGCAGGCGTTCACCCACGGCTCGGATGTGTATTTTGGGGAGGGGAAATATGATACGGGCAGTTCGAGCGGGAAGGGGTTGTTGGCGCATGAGTTGACGCATACGGTGCAGCAAAATGGAGGAGTGCAAAGATCCCAACAGCAGAATCTTATTCAGGCACAATTAGAAGTCAACGCAGAGCGGTTGTTTGAAGACGATTCAAGTAACGCAGTGGAACCACCAAATGAAGTGGAGGCAGGTGAAGGAGGAGCGGCAGAAGCTCCTTCAGGCGAAAGTGGGGCTGCTGAAGAACCAACAGAAACTGCATCTGAAGAACCCATGGAAGAAGTAGAGGCTGGTGAAGAAAATGGGGGAGCCTCGTCAAGCGAAAGCAATTCACCTTCCGCAGGAGGCACAGGTGCTGCATCCGGAGCTACTGATGCCCAATCTTCAGCACCATCCTCAAATCCAGGCGGGGATGCAACAATGAGCAATGCTGATTCTGCTACACAGGCTACCCAAGCAAATGGAAATAGCCCAAATGAACCTTCATCGCCTGACAATTGCCAACCAGCATGTTATACTGGGGCACGAGAGGAGCCAGAAGAAGAGCCAGAACAGACACCTCCCGAACCTGAACCGACAGAAGTAGAGGCAGAGGCTAGCGCAGGTGACGAGGAGGAGGTGCCTGAAATTGATGATTGTCCAACAGAACAAGCCGATGCCACTGCCGCTGCCGAATCGCCCCAAACGGCAGAAGCGATGCCATCTGGAACTGCCACACCTGCTGCAACCGGGGCAGTAGCTAGTGGTGCTGGCATGGCATCAGCAGGCGCAAATTCTGGTGCTATGGAAGGTGATGCCAATGGAGTAGGAGATAATCCTATTGAAGGGACTATAACATCCGCTGAGGCACAACGGAATATAGCCGTTTCGGCTTACGGAGCTTCGTCGGCAGCATTAGGTGCGGTTTCCCAACGGACAGAAACCCTCAGGAATGGCGTTCAATTCGTTGCTCGTTCTGGAGAAAGCCCTGCAAATCAGGAGAATAGGCGTTTGGCTGCCAATCGAGCGGACAGCTTCTTTACTGGTGTTGCCGATAGTCTAGCGCAAGCAACAACTTATGCATTAGAAGATATCCCGCACCTTTTGGGCAGTACTGCCGAGTCGGCCAAGGCACAAATAGGAGCTTCGATGGAAGCCCAAAAAACTGCTATATCCGCAAGTATCGAACAAGCGCGTGAGCAAGCCACAAATAAGGCTGCAGAAACTCGCAGGGCAGTCCGCTCTCAAGCAACAGCCTATATAGTGGATGTGGAGTCACAGACAGCAGAAGCTATAGAATTGCTGACAACTACCCACGCAGAAAAGATGGGACAAGTTGATGAACTGGAAACTTCGACCCTGGAAAGTATCAACTCAGTTTATGCTGAAGGCCGCACCAATTTGGAAGGATTGGGGGCCACGATAGGAAGTGAATGTACGGCAAAGGGTGAGGAGTTCGCAACCACTTACGAAGGTTTTGCAAACTGTACAGAGAATGGTTTTTGGGATGGCGATCTTTCAGGAAGACGGGCAGAAGCTCAAGCAGAAGCTGCAAGGTCAGTTGCGGGTGCCTACAATGAAAGAATGGTAGATGCAGCTCGAAAGCGGGCAAGAGAGGTTACCCGAAATGGACGGAAGACCGACAGATGCTCCATCATTGCGGCGGCAACGAGGTCCCGAGATACACTTGATGAACAATTGCCCAAGCTGATCAGTGCGTTCGAAGCAACCCGTGATTCTGCCATTGAAAAAGCAAGGTCAACTGAAAGCAGTTTGATTTCTTCCATCAATTCATCGTTGGCTGCAACTATCAGGCAACTTGACCAACTTGAGCACAGCCAACGGCAAGCGGTCAACGATACTGGCTATATGCAGCAGGTATTGCAAGAACAAGTTGCCCATACAGCCGCTGCGGCTGTCCAGCAGGGGGTAAAAACAGCTGTATCCTCGGTACAGGACGCAATGTTGGATGTGAAAAATAGGTTTACGCCAGATACTACAATTGAACCTGCCATTCTTGAAACCATACTTTCACAGACGGAGCTGAAAGTAAATGGTGCTGTGGAAGCTTTATTTGCAAGTGCGGATATAGGTGCATCTCAGGCAGAATCTCAAATTTTGGATAACCAACAAAAGGCAACTGCCTCACTTGAAGGGATTTCCTCGGGCGCTACTGAGTCTGCCGTAAACTTGGGTAGTGGATTTGGCAATGAAATGGATGGAATATCAGGTGTCGACAATTTCGCTACCCAAAGGACATCTTTTACAGATCAAATACAGCAAAGTGTTGAAGCCAGCGTTGGCGCACTAGCTCAAGTGTTCGATGGTTTTCAGCAGAGTTGTGACACTACGTTGGAAAGGGCTAATGCAAGCTTACTTGAGGCGCAGACAAGTTTAGAGCAAAACCTGCGACAGAACCGGCAGGGATTGGAATGTGAAATGACCAGCAAAGCGGATGAGGCTGCATCTAAGGAAGCTCCTGCTTGGAAACGGGCATTGGCAGTCTTGCTTGTTATCATTGTCATTATCATTGTAATTGCAGTAACGGTAGTTACTGCGGGAGCCGCAGGTGTGGCAATTGCCGCTGCCTTGGGCGGGCCAATAATGGCCGGGATTATTATTGGTGCGGTGGTAGGCGGGGTCGTTTCGGGTTTGCTTTATATGGCTACCAATTTGTGGAGCAACCAAGACCTAACTTTGGAGGGGCTTGGAAAAGCTGTGGCATTAGGTGCAATTACTGGAGCTTTGGGAGGTGGTATCGGGGCTTTAGCAGGGGCAGGAGCAGGGGCCCTCACCGCTACCGCTTCTAGGGCCGTTCAAACCGCAGCCCAGTTCGGTGCTGCCATGATATCCGCAGGTGGTTTCGATGTCGTCACCCAATATGTCATGGACGGATTCTCATTTGAGCATTTTTCTTGGACCAACCTTGGTACAACGTTATTGATTACTGCACTCACCTTCGGGTTGGCGCATCATGTACAGGGCAGGGTCGGGGCACCTAAGATTGATGCGCCGGATGCAAACACAGGGGCACCTAGGATAGATGCACCGGATGCAAATGTTAGGGCGAACACGCCAGATCCGGTCGCTCCAATAGATTCGCCGGACGTTACTCCTCATATTGACACGCCAGATTCAGCGCCTGCTGGTAGAGGTGGCCAAAGTACTCAAACAGATGCAGAGGTGATTCCTTTTAATCGAGGGAAAGGTGGCAGGAATGGTCAGCAAGGAATACCAGATTCTTCACCTGCAGTTGGAGCACAGGATTCAGCACCTGCTAGTAGAGGTGGCCAAAGTACTCAAACAGATGCCGAGGTGATTCCTTTTAACCGAGGGAAAGGTGGCAGGAATGGTCAGCAAGGAATACCAGATTCTTCACCTGTAGTTGGAGCACAGGATTCAGCACCTGTTGGGGGAGGTAGTCAGGGAAGGCAATCGGGTACTGATGGCTTCGCTGATGTGATTCCTTTCAATCGGCCACGAAGCAGTGTCAGGGTACGAAATGGAGGAAGTGGGGGTGGAAGAGGTGGGGGCGGAAGAGGTCGAGGTAATGTATCTGTCGAGGCTAATCAAGGCGTAAGGTATGTAGATGAAGGCGGGCCAGTAAGGGTGATTTCAGATCCAGTAGAGGCGCGTATGCCTGTGGAAATCCCAGATCCGACCGTCGTGCCACAGCCGACCGTCGTGCCACAGCCGACCGTCGTGCCACAGCCGACCGTCGTGCCACAGCCGACCGTCGTGCCACAGCCGACCGTCGTGCCACAGCCGACCGTCGTGCCACAGCCGGTACCTACACTCCCTACTGCCGTAGCTGTGGCAACTGGCACTGCGGTTGGGGCATCTACTCATAGGCAAAGAGAACCTGTAATGCCCCAGGGACTATCTCGTGGTCAACAGAAACATTGGAAGAGATGTAAAAACTTGCATGATAAGTACAAAGCTACTCAAAGAGAAGCAGCAGGCTTTGCTCCGTTGATGGATACTATAGCGCTAAAATTGCATAATAATACTGCTACAATGGAAGAAAGAATAAACTTTTGCTTGATGCTTGATATACGAATTGAACTTGTTGAACGTTTGCGTAGGGAACGATCAAGTTATGTTGATCTAGGTTGTGATCAATTTGACTGGTTTGGGCAAGGGCGGACTCGACAAGAAAGGGAGGATGACCATCGCGCTGAACTAGCAAATGTTAACAGACAATTGAGCAACTTATACCTATTACGAGACCGATTCTGTCCATGATGAATACAAATGACCTAATCAAAGAAGTAAGGGATGCATGGTCTGCCATTCCTACTCCTCCTTCAGAAGACATGGAATACATGTCATTTGGATGGGGTGACGAAGCAGCGCATGCATTTATCGGTGTAGCCCCAGTTGATGTTGACATTTCTTCTGTTGGATTCAATGCTGCTACCCCTCTATTGCATATTCCGCACAGAGCTGCGGCTGCATATTTAGGTACTTTTCTTCTTGCTTTACTAAAAGGCTTGGAATTTCAAGAATCAGTAGGCATTTACATGGATGTTCTTTCACGTGCACATACTATTACTTGCCTTGAGCTTCCTTGGTTTTGGCAAAAAGTAATCAGACCTTATCTGCCAGTAGACTGTCAAAAATCATTAATAAGAGTAGTCGATTTTCTAATAGAAAAGCATGAGGAACTTCCATTAACTGACTACCAAAAGGAAATTATGTCAGCCTTGGCCTCAGAAACAATTCTTAAATATAAAAAATAAAAGAGTAATAAACTATACCAAACATTTCAGTGAATTTGAACTAATATAATACTATGTGTAAACTTATGAAACAAATGTCAACTCTATCAGAGTTAAAATCAGCTATAATTGATAAAGTCCGCATCACCGGCATCGATATGTCCGAATCTGATATCAGCAATGCTGAACTTTCAAGCCTTCGAGCCGATAAGCTCAACTTGAAGTTTGCGAAAATGTCGGGAGTAAAACTCCAGGCTGCACATTTAGGACATTGCCAACTAAATGGAGCCAAGTTTGAGGGAGCTGATTTTTCGAATGCGGTTTTGCGGATGTGCCAACTCGATGGTGGGCAAGGAGAGAAGGCATGTTTCAACAACGCAAGGGTAGAAGATTGCACTGCGAAAGGTGCTAACCTTAAAGCTATTGAAATAAGAGGGGCAAAACTCAGTGAAACCGCTTTCGAGCGCGCAGTTCTACAAGGAGCGGTATTCGACAACTCCGAGGGCGAGGGCATCGAATTCCGAGGTGCAGACCTAAGCGGAGCATCCCTTATTGGGGTGAAATTTAACGATGCCGACTTTCGTGGTGCCGATTTAAGGGGCGCAAACTTATCAAAAGGGCAATTTCAGTTTTCGGATTTTCGGGGAGCGCTGCTTGATGGCGCTTTGGTTGAAGGCGCAGATTTCGGCGGGGCTATTTTTGATGCCGATACAGTGCCTAATATGGCCAAGGCTGAAAAAGAGAAAAGGGGTACAAAGGAAGGTGCCTTCAATTTATTGGACACAATGCTGAATGATGGCTTACCAGATTTGCCAAAAATATTTGCCGAAAATAAAGAGTTCATAAAAGAGATAACAGAGAAGGTGCAGCAAACCGGCAATTCGGTGAAACAATCGCCAGATGAATGGAATTCATGGGCAGAAGCATTGCTGTCAAAGCTGAAAGCCGAAGATACTATAAACATTGAAGACCTCGCTGAAACCTTGTTCAAAGGTCCAATCGATTTTCAAAATCAATCGATGCTAGGAGGAGTTTCCAAAGATGAATTGCAAAGTAGCTTGCGTTCATTGACCAAGGCCCTAAACACAGCCACGAGCGAACCTCCAGAAGAGATGAAGCCATTTTTAGAGGCGCTAATGAAAGAAGCCAACGGAACGGCTAAGATTGATTACAAGGCGATGCTCAATTTGTTGTCGAAATGGTCTCAAAATGAACCTAAAGTGTAATTTGTCCAATTTTGCCTAATAGATATTACCAATTGAATAGGCAGAGAATATGGCAATTGTTACAAAAAAAATCCTTTTAAAAACGATGGTTTAACCAATCGTTAAACTACTTTACTAGTTACTATTGGTCTTGTAAAAATCACTAACCATGTTCCACTCCACCCCCCGCACCCGCCGCCACCGCAACCCTCCCGCTACGGAGGAGCAGCAACAGCAACCGTTTTTCAGCAAGGCGGGCCACCAGCCTGTGCAGGCCAAGGCCGAGCCGTTCTTTCAGGCCAAGCTCACCGTTGGGCAGCCCGGCGACCAGTACGAGCAGGAGGCCGATGCCGTAGCCAACAAGGTCGTGAACCAGCCCTCGGCGGGGGGGCAGCCAGCCGTGCAGAAGCAGGAAATCAGCACCGTGCAGCGCCTTGCCACACCGGATGAGCAGAAAATGCCCGGCACCAACGACGAGCGCATGGCAGAGGACAAGGCCATTCAGGAAAAAGAAGAAGCCGCTCCAAAGCAAGAGGAGGAGAAGCCCGTGCAGAAAATGGAAGCGCCCAAAAAAGAGGAGGAAAAGCCAGTCCAGAAGATGGACGCACCAAAAAAGGAGGAAGAAAAGGAACCCCCAGTGCAAACCAAATCCAATGGGCAAGGGACGGCCCAGCCAGCCAACCTCTCCTCCCGCCTTTCACAGCGGCAGGGCAAGGGCGAGCCGCTCCCCCGCAGCGTGCGCTCACAGATGGAGCAGGGCATCTGGGCGGACTTCGGCGGGGTGCGCATCCACAAGGATTCAGAGGCAGTGGGCATGAACAAAGACCTTCATGCGCAGGCGTTTACGCACGGGCAGGACATCTATTTCAACGCAGGGAAGTTCAACCCTGAACAGGTGGAGGGCAAGCGGCTGCTGGCGCACGAGCTGACGCATGTGGTGCAGCAGGGTGGAGGAGCAAAGAAAGAAAAACCGCAATTGCAAAAGCAGGACATGGATGCTGGTGCAAGGGATGCTGCACCCGTTGCTGGAACCGAAGCTCCTATGCCTGAGCAACCGGATGCTGGCGTTCCCGCTCCCAGGGAGGATATGGACGCAGGTGTTCCAACCACCAGTGCCGAGCCAATGGACGCTGGTTCGCCACAGGCCGAACCCCGTGATGCCGGGCCAGTTGCCGGTGTCCCAGATTCTGCATTGGCCACAGAGCTGAGGCAAATTTGGTCAACTGGAGACAAAGGGGTATTCTTTGAAAGGCTCCGTAATTTGACACAAGCTGAGAGGTCTGATGGAAGCCTTCATGCTTTCGTTAGCACCACCTTAAAGGGCGACGACCTTTGGCTTGCCCAAAACATCCTCCAATATGGCAGGGAAACGAATTGGCCCATTGAATTGAGGCTTGAGCGAGAGTTTAAGGGATGGGGGGATTCGGGGGGCTTAAGTGCCGCACTAACTTTGTTCGGTGGGGCTACCGATGCGCAGCGGACAACTATTTTGGGAAATGCTGGCCTAATAGCCAAAATAAGAACTGCCTTGACGTTTGCCAATGTGGAGCTGTTGAGAACTAATATTACGAATGCAGCGGCTAGACAAGCATTAGCCCACGCAATTGTAGAGACCGTGAAAGCAGGAGTAGTACGAACTGCTGCAGAGGAATTATTGATAAGTGCTGAGGCTGTGGATAGGAATACGGCTGTGCGGATATTGAATGGGAGCATTATCCCGATGTATTTCAGTGAGCTTTCCCAGCCAGCCGATGTTAATGCAAGACTAACGGCCCTTGGATTTAGCACAACGGACTTTACCATATATTATTCGCCAGTTGACAGGAGCGAAATGATAGTCCAAAGAAATGCGCAAGGAACTCAGGTTGGAAACTATATTATTGGAGATAGCGCATTAAGTACTGCAAGATGGAGGGAGATTTTAGTACATGAGACAGGACATGCCATCAACCCACAAACAAATGATGACACCCCAGAACATGCCCTTGACAGGTACAGGTCCGAATTCAGGGCCTACTGGGTTGCGGAATTTAGGGGAGTTGCCGACTTAGATGAAAGGGCACGCCAAATCAGGGCGCATATACTTAGTGCATATCCTCGACTAAATGGTTATTATACTGCTAATGCTGACTTCAAAACCGCAGTTGACGCCCATACCCGGCCCGATGGCAACGTCTTAAACAATTGAAAATGTGCAATCAATACATGAAGGTCGGTTTATTGGCGATTTTGTTATTAGCCGCCCAGGCTTCATGCAACAAAAAGAACATGGAAAAATCACGGTCACATTCCACATCATTTAGTAGCCAAGATGCGCTAAATATTGTCAATGAAAGGCTCAGTAAGTCATCTTTGTTTGATGGTGCATCGGTTGCAGTTGACTCAAGCATCTCTGTGCCGGGTTATCATGCCATATCCGTGATGCCCCAAAGCACTGGACTGGCGGGCGAAGTCGTGTACATGGTCGGCAAGGACGAAGTATTGACTTGCGGGAACAAGGCAGATTTTGCCAAAATCATGCGGGGGCTGGGCATAGGAACCCCATCTGGCCATCTGCCCGTCGCCGAATTTGCCCACCTCTTTCTCAGGATGTGCGCCGTACGCCGTGGGGTGCTGCTCGAAAAACCAGACGGACACGTACTGCTGAAGCCTGGCCAGATTCCCGCAGAGAAGTTTGTCGCACCCTCGTTTGAGTTTGGCGAGTCTGGTGCTAAATACAGGTTCTGGGTCTTCGACACGGCAATGTTCACCCCGGTTTATTGGGAGGTCAAGGTAGCCCAAGACGGAACTGTTGATTATTCATCCAAAGAGTAAAGATTGGACAAGCATGGGAAATACATCAAAGGCCAAAAATGGATTTCGGCAAGCGTTGATTGATTACTTCGCAGCCTACATTTCTAATTGCCTCAACCCAGTAGAAGGGGTGAGAAACACGGAAAATCTTATTGTCCCAAATTGGCAAGTGAATGATTTACGGGCTTTGACATTTACGGATGGGATGGAAATGTCGCACGAAGCGTCTTTCTTGGTTTCCTTGGCCTTGCTGCCACACCTTTCCCCTGACTTCTTCGACAAAACCATCCAGCAAAACCTCCCCACCTCCGGCGACTTCCCCCAGCTCGGCGGCACCCGTGGCAAGAACTTCCGGGGCTTCCTCCCCACTGGCGAGACCGCCCTCTTCCTGCTCGCTGGCGACGACCTCGAAAAGCGCCTCGAAGTGCAGCAGCTTTTCAGCGAAGACCATTTTTTTGCCAAAAAGAAAATACTCTGGCTGGAGGATGTGCCGGAAGGCGAACCCCGCATGAGCGGTCGCATCATACTCTCGCAGGAATACGTGGATATGCTCACGGTTGGGCACGTCGCCAAGCCCCGTTTCAGCCTCAACTTCCCCGCACAATTGCTGGAGACGGGCATGGAATGGGACGACCTCGTGCTGAACGACGAGACCCTCGGCCAAATCAAGGAACTGGAGGCCTGGGTGAAGCACAGCGGCACCCTGATGAACGACTGGGGCATGGGCCGAAAGCTGAAGCCCGGCTACCGGGTGCTGTTCTACGGGCCGCCCGGCACGGGCAAGACCCTCACCGCCAGCCTTCTTGGCAAGTACACGGGCAAAGAAGTGTACAAGATTGACCTCAGCATGGTCGTGTCGAAGTATATCGGCGAGACGGAGAAGAACCTCGCCAACCTCTTCGCCAAGGCCGAGAGCAAGGACTGGATACTGTTCTTCGACGAGGCCGACGCCCTGTTCAGCAAGCGCACCAATGTGAAGGATGCCCACGACAAGTACGCTAACCAAGAGGTGTCGTACCTGCTGCAGCGGGTCGAAAACTACGATGGGCTGGTCATCCTCGCCACCAATTTCAAGACCAACCTCGACGATGCCTTCGTGCGGCGTTTCCAGTCCATCATCCAGTTCCCCATGCCAAAGCCTGCCGAGCGGCAGCACATCTGGCAGCGGGCCTTCCCGCCGCAGGTAGCACTGTCCAAAGATGTACACTTCGCAACGCTGGCGCAAAAATTTGAGATGACGGGGGCTGAAATCATGAACGTGGTGCAATTCTGCTGCCTGCAAGCGCTGGCCCGTGACCCCGCTCGCCCCACCATTTCCTACAACGACCTGACGGAAGGCATCCAACGGGAGTTCACCAAAGGGGGCAAACTAATACGCTGATTCGTTGGGGGTTGCTGTTCTGGTTGATAAATTTGCAGTCGGACCATGCGCAAGCTTTTGTACAGTCAAAAATTGCAACCTTTTCCCGTGGCGCTGACTCTGCAACTGTACAGATGATTGCCAACCCGAAGAATCGGGACGTGACCGATCAAACTGCAAACCACCATGCCCAAGCCCACCATCCATACCATCGGCCATTCCAACCTTCCCGCAACGGAATTCCTTCGGCTGCTACAATTGCATGGCATTGACTGCGTGGTGGATGTGCGCTGATGGTCAAACCGGATAAGGTGGAACCTTATTTCACGACACCCTACCATACGAAACCCAGGGTGAAATTCCGATTGGGGGCGAATGTTTACGACCTTCCCATGACTGACGTGAACTTCTTCGATAAAATGCAGGAAGGAGTGGACTCGTTTTCAGGCATGCCGGGGTATATAACGGTTTCACTTGGGTTGCCTTTTGAAGGCAAATATTATAAACTGGCAGCCGGGATGATTTTTTGTAGTTAAATCCCCGCCCTAATTTTGCCATTATTTTGAATCGAATGCTCCTACCTTATTTCATCGAAACCGAGACCGAAGCTGGCTGCGACGAGGCTGGCCGTGGCTGCCTTGCTGGTCCCGTGTTTGCGGCAGCGGTCATCCTTCCCAAGGATTTTTCAAACCCATTTTTAAACGATTCAAAGCAACTGACTGAAAATCAAAGGTTTGAGCTGCGGCCTGTCATTGAGCGGGAGGCATTAGCTTGGGCGGTCGTCAGTCTTTCACCTGCGGAAATTGACCAACTCAACATACTCTGGGCCAGTGTGGAGGGAATGCACCGGGCCATTGCGAAGCTGAAAATAAAACCTACTTCACTCCTGATAGATGGCAACCGTTTTCGGCCCTTTCCCGACATCCCGCACCATTGCATGGTGAAAGGCGATGGGCGGTTCATGAGCATTGCGGCAGCATCCATCTTGGCAAAAACCTACAGGGACGAGCACATGGACGAGTTGTCGAAACAATATCCACAATATGGTTGGGAACGGAACAAAGGCTATCCCACAAAGGAGCATCGGGAAGCAATCCGGCAGCATGGAGCTACGCCCCACCATCGCAAGTCCTTTCGGCTGCTGCCAGTGGGAGAGCAAGGGGAGTTGTTTTGAGTTGAAAAAATCTTATCGGCGGCTGACGGCTACGCCGCCAGCCGCCGATAAGATTTTTTTAGTGTGAATCTGAAATTTTGCGAAGCAAAATTTCAGATTCACACTTTCCGGAGAGCAGCGTAACGCTAAATAGCTACCTCAAAACTGGTCTTCCTTGATTTCGTTCACCACGGGTGTGGCGGTGGCTGGTTGAACCACAATGGAGTCAATGTCAACGTCCGTTGAATCGTTTTTGGATTTTCTCAGACCGTAGCAGTCCAGCCGGTCTAGGGTAATGCTGTCCATTTCTGGAAAATCGTTTTCGAGCAATTTTTTAAAATCCTTCGACTCATACACTTGGTTCAGGAAATTGGAGCAGATGGGCATAGCGGTGCTGGAGCCTTGTCCAAGTTTGGTTTCCTGAAAACGTACGGCTTGGTGTTCACCGCCCACCCAGGCACCGAAGCAGAGGTCGGGCGTGAAACCGAGGAACCAGCCATCCCGGTTATCGTTGGAAGTGCCGGTCTTGGCGGCCACCGGTACTTTGTGCTTGAACTGTTCCCGGAAGCGATGGGCGGTGCCCCGGTCGCTTTCCACCACTTTGGTAAGGAAGTGGCGCATCATGTCGGCGTGCATCTCCGACATCGCTGCCACAAAGTTCTTTGGCGAGGGGGCGATTATGCCTTTTATCGCTTCCCCATCACGGGTTTCGACCTTGGTGACATAGTGCAGCACTGGTTTCTTGCCCCGGTTGGCGATGGTGGAAAAGGCGCTTATCATCTCATAAAGCGTGAGGTCAACCCCACCGAGCGCAATACCAGCCTCCTTGGGTATTGGGGAGCCAATGCCCATGCGTCGTGCCATGTTGATGACGGAGTCCGTCTTTATCTCCAGGATTACCTGCACGGCGATGGTATTGACGGACTTCTTCAAAGCTCCTTCCATATTGTAATAGCCCCCGTACTTGTCGTCCACGTTCTTGGGAGCCCAATCATCGAATTCCGGGTAGGTAATGTGCTTGTTGTGCCAGTTTTTACAGGGGTTCATGCCCGCTTCGAGGGCCGCCGAGTAGAGCACTGGTTTGAAGGTGGAACCAACCTGTCGGCGAGACTTGACGTGGTCAAATTTGTTGTATTTGAAATTTAGGCCACCTACCCATGCCTTGACTCCCCCCGTCTTGTGGTCAACCGCCACAAAGCCGGTGTTCAGCAAGGAGAGGTAGTATTTTACGGAGTCAACTGGCGAGAGCATGGTGTCCACGTCCAGCCCGTTTTTCCAATTGAGGATGGTCATTTTCACGGGCTTTTTCAGGGCTTCGGCAATTTCCTTTTTGCTGGCCTTTCGCCCTTGCATGATGCGCACCCGGTCAGAGAGCTTTACCTGTTGGTTGAGAAGGTTGTCGTTTCCATAGAGTGGGGCGTCCTTGTCCTTGCCGTTGTACTTGAAATAATTGCCTTGAATTTTTCGCATCACCTCGGAAGTAGCTTTTTCTGCCATTTCCTGCATCTTGGAATCAATCGTCGTGTAAATCTTGAGACCGTCGGTATAGATGTTGAAGGCGCTGCCATCCGGTTTGGTCAGCTTTTTCAGTTCTTCTTCCAGCTGTAGCCGAAGGTGCTCCCGGAAGTGGGTAGCGATGCCTTCGTTGTGGGTGCGCACCTTGTAATCGAGTTTTAGGGGCAACGCCTGCAAGGAATCCAACGCTTCCTTGGTCAAGAAACCGCTGCGCTCCATCCTTGCCATTACTGCGTTGCGGCGGCCAATCGAGCGGTCGGGGTTTTTGATGGGGTGGTAGGCGGTGGTTGCCTTCAACATGCCCACCAGCAGGGCAGCCTGTTCTGTTTTCAACTTGGCAGGTTCGACATTAAAAAATCGGCTGGCTGCGGTTTTTATCCCAAATACGTTCCCGCTGAAGGGGATGGTGTTCAGGTAAAGGGCGATGATTTCTTCCTTAGTGTAAACCTTTTCGAGCCGGCTGGCAATGACCATTTCCCTTGCCTTGTTGATGGGGAGGCTGAGCATCCAGAATTTTTGCCTTGGGAATAGGTTCTTTGCCAACTGCTGGGTAATGGTGCTGCCACCGCCCGATTCATCCTCCTGCATGAGGATGGACTTGATGAAAACCCGACCCAAGGCCCGGTAGTCAATGCCGTGGTGCTTGTAGAAACGGGAGTCCTCTGCTGCGACCAACGCCTGCTTCAGGCATTCTGGGATTTCTTCCAAGTTGGCTGGCAGCCTGTTTTCAATATAGTACCGCCCCAACAGCACCCCATCGGCTGAATAGACTTCTGAGGCAAGGTTGTGGTCTATGTTTTTTAAAGTGGTGGTGGGGGGGATTGGCCCGAAGCTGCCATTGAACAGCAGGATGATGAAAATGGATAAAAGGATGAAAAACAGACTGGCCGTGATGATGCTGCCCAACACAAACTTGGCCAGCCAAGGCCGCTTGCTTGCCAATGCATAGTACCTCTGCTGCCATTTGACTGGGAGCGGGTTAGTTTTCTTTAGTAGTTCTTTAAAACTTCCCAATGACTGGTCAATTTGCATCTACGACTGTGTTCGTGTATCTATTTTGCTTGCCACCGTTACCCGGAATGGGTGAAAAGAAAATATTCCTTGGCGATTGGTGGCGCTTTCACCTATCGCCGTGGAGGATTTTTTAAGGTTTGCAAATTGTTTTTATTGGCGCAAAACCAATTTTACAAGCCTTTAAAAAGCACCCACCTTGCGGCGATGTGTTGGATAACGCTAAATAGATACGTGTTCGTTGAACGTATGAGACGGCTTCAATTACTTATTGTCACATCCCTTCATCACCTGTCCCCTAACTTTGATTTATGCTGCCATAAAATCTAAAAACGGCGCAATTTTAAAGAAAATCCGAGACTTTCATGTTAAGTGTTCCTGTGTTTTTTGAGCACTGGCAAACACGGCACAGTTTCGGCTATTTTTGCCTTTCAAAACTATAGGCCCATGAAGTTTTCAAGTTTTATCATTTTGCTGTTGTGCTGTTGCAATTTTGCCTGCGGACAACAAGCTCCACAACCGACTGACCCAGAAGCTGCAGCACAGCAAATCAAAGACCTCCGCTGGTCTGCGAACATTATTTTGACCCAGCAATTACCATCCTCACTGCCCGATTCGCTGGAGGGAAAGCATTTCAGGAAAGTATTTGCTTTTAGCCTTCCCGAACCTGGCAGCGACCACCTCGAAGTCAAGGAAATTCGAAAATCGGTGGACAAGGACGCCACTTTTGGGGGCAGCAGGTATCTTTTGCCCATCAAATCCATTGATGCTGAAAACATCAAAATCGTCATTTCACCCGATGGCCATTTCACCTCTATCACCATTCCCGCCAAGCAAGGGACGACCTTCACCCATGCCCAGTTTGGCTCAGGTACCGAGTTCCAGATACCATCTTTGGTGATTGGTTGGTACGACCATATCCAGGACCGCACCCTCGCCCGTGCCCTCGATGCCGTGAGGCAGTACCTCAATGCGGTCAGCGAAACCCGATAACAGCCTCGCCCAGAATATTCTTTTCAGACCTCTCGGCAAACAGCCGTAGCTTTGCCCCGCACCAAGGGCTACTCCATCGCCTGCGCCTCTCCCCCTTTAGGGGGCTGGGGGGTTGGAGGAAAGTCCGGACAACGTAGGGCGCCGCACCACCTAACGGGTGGGCCAACGGCGAAGGCCGATGGACAGAGAGTGCCACAGAAAATAACCGCCGGGCGATTTCGGATTGCGGATTTCGGATTGCGGATTGAAGAGGCTGCTTCCTTTCTCTTTTGTAGCAATAGCAAAAAAAGTTGAGGATGCCTCCCGCCCAATCCGCAATCCGCATTCCCGCAATCCGCGATCGTCAGGTAAGGGTGAAAATGTGCGGTAAGAGCGCACGGCGTCGGCTGGCAACAGTCGGGGCGGGTAAACCTTGCGGGTTGAAATGCCATGTACACCGGTGATGCCTTGATTCGTCATTGGTCATTCGTCATTCGTCATTGATGCCATTGGTCATTAGGTTTATTCCTCAATGACCAATGACTAATGACCCCCAATGACCAATGACGGGTCAAGGCTGAAGGGCGGCTCGCCCGAGCCGGGGGGTAGGCAGCTAGAGGCCGTGCCGTGAGGCCGGTCCCAGATAAATGATGGAGACCTTACTTGCGTGGGGTTACAGAATCCGGCTTATTGGCCTTTGGTGCTTTTTTACATCTACTGAATCCATGATGTGGCCGACAACCTGACCGCCGCTTCCCACCTTTTCCCTTTTTTTACGTTTCCTAGAAATCAAGGCCCAACCAAGTTATCCCAGTTTCACCCAACTGTTTCACATCCATGAGGTTATTTACGACTGCCGTTTTGTTTTTCGTTGCAATACTTGCAAACGCCCAGGTCAAGGGCAAAATCACTGACGCAAATTCGGGCAACCAATTGGCGTATGCCACCATCAGCCTGTTCTCCCTCGCCGATAGCTCCCTGGTGGATGGGGCCATCAGTGAGGAAAATGGCCAGTTCAGCATGTCGCCCCAGCCCGGTACCTATTTCGTCAAATTCGAATCGCTCAGTTTCGAGCCGTTTTTTTTGGGAAAGGTTGAGGTCAAAAAATCCCCGCTCGACCTCGGCAACGTCAAGCTGAAAGCCTCGACCACCCAACTCGACGAGGTCGTGGTACAAGCCGAAAAAAGCTCCATGCAGATGAGCCTCGACAAACGGGTGTTCAACGTCGGGAAGGACCTCGCCAACGCCGGGGGCAATGCCGCCGAACTGCTCTCCAACATCCCCTCCGTGCAGGTGGACGTGGAGGGCAACGTCAGCCTGAGGGGCAGTGCCAACGTCCGGATTTTGATTGATGGCAAACCCAGCGGCCTCGTTAGCGTGAACGGTAGTGGCGGTCTCCAACAGTTGCAGGGCAGCATGGTGGAGCGGGTCGAAATCATCACCAACCCCAGCGCCCGCTACGAAGCGGAAGGCGTCGGCGGCATCATCAACATCATCCTCAAAAAAGAGCAGCGCAACGGCTTCAACGGCTCCGTTGACCTGATAGCGGGCTACCCCGCCAACCACGGCCTTGCCCTCAACGTCAACTACCGCCACGACCGCCTGAACTTCTTCGTCAACTATGGTATCACCCGCCGCACCTCGCCCGGCGACGGCAGCCTGTTGCAGCGCAACTTCCCCGGCGACACGCTCTTTGGCTACCGCCAAACCCGTGAGACCAACCAAATCGTGTTCGCCCAGAACGCAAGGGCGGGCCTCGATTTTTACCTCAACCCCAAGAACACCCTCACTGCAGCCTATTCCCTCCGCCGCACCGACGGCGACCGCACGGTGGACATGACGTACTATGATTTTGCCGGAGTAGAGAGCAATATCGTCAACATCTTCACCCGTCGTCAGGCGGAATACGAAAAGGAGCCGTATTCGGAGTATTCTTTGAGCTATAAAAAGACGTTTGATAAAAAAGGGCAGGAGTTCACCGCCGAGGCACGGGTGCTCAACTATTGGGAGGAGAGCAAGCAGGACTATACCGAGAAATTCTACGACACCAACTTCGAGCCTACGGGCGAGCCTGACCGCTTGCAGTACAGCTACAACTACGAATCCGAATGGCAGTACCTCTTCCAGGCGGACTATGTGCAGCCCTTTATGAAGGATGGAAAGATAGAGGCAGGACTGCGCTCTTCGGTGCGGGACATGGACAACGACTACTACCTCCAGGAGCAAATCAACGGCGTCTGGGAGACCCTGCCCGGCTTCGACGACCGCTTCCTTTACCTTGAAAACATCCATGCCGCCTACGGTATTTTTGGGAACAAAAAAGGCAATTTCGGCTATCAGGTCGGCCTGCGGGCAGAGCTGACGGACATCAAAACGGAACTGGTGGAGAGCCAAGAGAAGAACCCCCGCAACTACTCGAACCTCTTCCCCAGCGCCCACCTGACTTATGAGTTGCCGAAGGAAAACGCCGTGCAGGTGAGCTACAGCCGCCGCATCCGCAGACCAAGGTACTGGGACCTCAGCCCCTTCGTCACCTACTCCGATGAGCGCAATTACTGGAGCGGCAACCCCGACCTGAACCCGGAGTTCACGGACGCCTATGAACTGGGCCATATCAAATACTTTGAGCAGGGAAGCCTGTCGTCGTCCATTTACTACCGCCATACCACGGGCAAAATCGAGCGCATCCGCCGGGTGGACGGCGAGGGCAACTCGGCCACCCGCCCTGAAAACCTGAGCACGGAAGACGCCTTTGGCCTTGAGTTCACCTCGGCTTACAATCCCGCCAAATGGTGGAAGCTCGACGGCAATTTCAACTTCTTCCGCTCCATCACCGATGGCGGCAACTTGGGGGCAGATTTCCAGGCCGACACCTATTCCTGGTTCGCTCGCCTCACCTCCCGCTTTACTTTTTGGAAAAACACCGACCTGCAACTTCGTGGCCAGTACGAGGCCAAGCAGCAGACCACCCAGGGCTACCGCAAGCCGATTGCCTACCTCGATGTGGCGCTCAGCAAGGACATTCTGAAAAACAATGCCACGCTCACCCTTAATGTCAGCGATGTGTTCAATTCCCGCCGCCACCGCCATGTGACGGAAGGCGAAACATTCTACACCTACAACGACGGCCAATGGCGCCGCCGCCAAGTGAACCTGACTTTCAGCTACCGCCTACACCAGCAGAAAAAGAAGAAGTCGGTGTTTGAGGAGGGGGAGTGAGCAGTTGAAGGTAGGGTGGGCTGGCTAATATCCGTTAAAATTTTGTCTATTTTAGATTTATATCCAGCTAAAACAGCTATTTTTGAATCGTTTTAGCTGGATATGACTTTTTTAAAAACGGAGTTTTTGGTGCGTACTCTTTAAATAATTTCAGTAATAGAAACTCATTCCAAACTGAAGGCTAAAATTGTAAAAATACCCTCTGTTTAGATTTTGAAAAAATAATAAGGTGAAAGGCTTGGTTCGCAAGTTGTAAAATACCATTGGCTTGATGGCCAAATTCTCACTGATAAATAATTCTGTATCTAAAAACAGGTCCGCCGACAATCTAAATGGCTCGTCTTTTTTGAAATAATCAACACAGTTGAATGCCATTCCAATATCTATTTTTGCAGACTTTGTAAAATGAGTAATACTTGCTTTGACTAGCCCACTCCAACCAACGGTAAGAAAGTTTTTGTTGCGAGTGCTGTGTGAAATTAACGGCCCGACACCTACAATAGGAGTAAAATAAAGTTTGTTCCCAATCGGATAATATCGTTCAATTTGCGGTTGATAACCTGTCGTACCTTCTTTCCCTAACTTTTTCGCAAAATATGCTTCGCCAATTATATTATGGTGAATTCTTGTGGTATTTGTGAGGAATTTCGATTTCTTAAAATGCCCAGTATATACGTAGGTAGGAGGGTATATGCTTGAGGAGCCATCAAGGGCGATACTTCTATTACCAGCCTTTAAGTATCGGTACTCCAAGCTAAAGGGCCCAATTGTTTGCTCGTCCTTTGAGTTAGTGTTTATATAAAATTTGACACCCAAACGTAAAGAAAAGAAATTGGGGATTCTATCATTTCTAATTTCTGAACCAGCTTTGGCTTCCGTGTACTTTACAGTTTTGTTGTAGATATAATGGGTTAGTTGTGTTTCGATGGCTATGATATTGCCAATGAAATAATTGTGGCCTATTCCTAAACTCCATTTTGTATTTTGAGCAAAACCTGAGTAAGTACCTCCAACGTTTAAATTAAACTGACTTAACCCAGTATGTATATAGAGGCGATTTTTGTTTTTTAGAAAATATTGTCTCAAATAGACGCCATAGCTGCCTAATGAAAATTTAGTTTGGGCAGAAGAATGGGTTGAAAAAATAGGTAAATAATGTACGCCTATAAAAAAATTGTTACATGGGGCGTAGCCAACTTCGAGGTTTGCTGACCCGCTAAAATAGTTGGCATCCTCGGACTTTTGGCCCTCGATTTTGCCTATCATATTCAATTGGAAGCTGCCTTTTTCTGTCTGTCCCCAAGCTACAGCCGTCCAAAACAAGAATAGGATTATTGTGTTTTTTCGCATTTTTGATGACGTGTTTTTACTTTATAATTGGTGGGGTAAAGATAGTGCTTTTGCCAATCAAGCCGACAAAATCCCCCGTTTCATCCCCTTTCCGACAAATGTCATTCTCTAATGTGGCGACGCATACTACATTCGCTTTCAGAAAAGTCGGCGCAACGGTATAAACCCAGCCGACCCATCACAATCACATTTGTAAACATGAAGTCAATCATCTCCACCTGTGCGGCAGTCCTTTTCATGGCTGCCTCCCTTTTCTCCCAAGAAAACTACACCAAGAAGGCCCTCGGCAACATCATCTTCATCGAGAACGTGAACGGCAAGACCATTGCCTATTCCACCGAATCGGGCGTAAAACTGCTGCAAGTGGACGGCCTCATGTTCAAGGACCTGAACAAGAACGGCTCCCTCGACAAATACGAGGACTGGCGCCAGCCCTTCGATGTGCGTGCCAAAGACCTCGCCTCGCAGATGAGCATTGAGCAGATAGCGGGCCTCATGCTCTACAGCCGCCACCAGACCATCCCAGCAAGGGCGGGCGGCTTCATGGGCGGTACGTACAATGGCAAGCCTTTCGTGCAGGGCGAGACCAACCCCGCCGACCTCTCCGACCAGCAGCTCGACTTCATGATGAAGGACAACCTGCGCCACGTCCTCATCACGTCCGTGCAGTCGCCGGAGGTTGCTGCGCAATGGAACAACAATATCCAAGTGCTGGCAGAGGGCATCGGCCTCGGCATCCCCGCCAACAACAGCTCCGACCCCCGCCACGGCACGGTCAGCAGCGCCGAGTACAATGCAGGTTCTGGCGGCAGCATCTCCGCTTGGCCCGGCTCGCTCGGCCTCGCCGCTACCTTCGACCCGGCGGTGACGGAGCGCTTCGGGCAAGTGGCCGCAGCGGAGTACCGTGCCTTGGGCATCGCCACAGCCCTCAGTCCCCAAGTTGACATCGCCACCGAACCCCGCTGGATGCGCTTCAGCGGTACTTTCGGGGAGAATCCGTGGCTCTCCGCAGCAATGGCCGAGGCTTATTGCAGCGGCTTCCAGACCTCCACGGACAGCAAGGAAATCGCCGACGGCTGGGGCCACGGCAGCGTTAACGCAATGGTGAAGCACTGGCCCGGCGGCGGCAGTGGCGAGGCGGGCAGGGATGCGCATTATGCCATCGGCAAGTTCGCCGTGTATCCCGGCAAGCAGTTCGAGACGCATTTCATCCCATTTACCGAAGGAGCATTCAAACTGAAAAGCAAAACCAAAATGGCCTCGGCCATCATGCCGTACTATACCATCTCTTGGAACCAAGACACGAAGAACAAAGAGAACGTGGGCAACAGCTATAACTCGTACATTATCAACGATTTGCTCCGCAAAAAATACGGCTACGACGGCGTGGCCTGCACCGACTGGGGCATCACCCGTGACCACACGGTGATGAACTCCTTCATCGGCGGCAAACCTTGGGGCATCGAGACCAAGACGGAGGCCGAGCGCCACTATAAAGTGCTGATGGCGGGCGTTGACCAGTTCGGCGGCAACAACGCTGCACAGCCCATCCTCGATGCCTACCAGATAGGCGTGAAGGAGCACGGCGAAAAATGGATGCGGGAGCGCATGGAGCAGAGCGCCGTCAGGTTGCTCCGCAATATTTTCCGCACGGGCCTCTTCGAAAACCCCTACCTCGACCCCGCCGAGACGAAGAAAATCGTGGGCAATCCCGATTTCATGAAAGAGGGCTATGAGGCACAATTGAAATCACAGGTTTTATTGAAAAACAAAGGGAACGTGCTGCCCGTGAAAGGGCGCAAGGTGGCCTACGTTCCGAAGAAATTCACCCCGGCCAGCACCAATTTCCTCGGCATGAAGACACCGGAAAAACTGGATTACCCCGTGAACATCGAAATCGTGAAGAAATACTTCGAAGTGACCGATGACCCCACGAGGGCAGATTTGGCGCTGGTTTTCATCGAAAGCCCCAAGTCCGGCATCGGCTACGACAGCATGGACATCAAGGCGGGCGGTAATGGTTACGTACCAATCAGTCTCCAATACAGCGACTACACCGCCACCGAGGCCCGTGCCACCAGCATTGCCGGAGGCGACCCAAAAGAGGCCAGCGCCAACCGCAGCTATAAAGGCAAGACCGTGAAGACCAGCAACGTGACCGACCTCGGCATGGTGACGGAGACTGCTGCAAAGATGAAAGGCAAGCCCGTCATTGTCAGCGTGGCCGTGGACAACCCGATGGTTTTCAGCGAGTTCGAAAAACAGGCGACGGCCATCCTCGTCAATTTCCGGGTGCAAGACCAGGCCGTTTTGGACATCATCACGGGCAAGGCCGAGCCAAGCGGCCTCTTGCCCTTCCAAATGCCCGCCAGCATGAGCGAAGTCGAGCGCCAAGCCGAGGATGCCCCGCAGGACATGAAATGCCACAAGGATTCAGAAGGCCATAGCTACGATTTTGGGTTTGGGATGAACTGGAAGGGGGTGATGAAGGATGAAAGGGTGACAAAATACCGCAAGTAGTGAGCCATAAGGTGACATCTTTTTTCCTTGCTCGGATTTGTCAAATTAGCAGGGAAATTAAGAGGAAAAAAGGTGTCATCTTAGGGCGGCAGCTTAGAGATGACACCTTTTTCGCTTTCAACGCACGGCTAATTTGCCCATTTATCGAAGCGAAAAAGATGTCACCTCATGGGTGCAATCCGAAATCACAAAATCCGAAATCGAATATGAATCAAGACATCATCAACCTCTACGACGAATACACCCACAAGCCCCTGCCCCGGCGGGAGTTCCTCGACCGCCTCGCCAAGCTGACGGGTGGCATGGCGGCGGCATTGGCCATTTTGCCCTTGATCGAAACGGGCTGCACCCCAGCCAATCGGACGCAGGGCGACGACCTGCACACGGAGTACGTCACATGGGCGGGCACTCAGGGAGAGATGAAGGGCTATTTGGCAAGGCCGAAAAAACGAAAGAAATACGCCGCCGTCGTGGTCATCCACGAGAACCGGGGGCTGAACGCCCATATCGAGGACGTTGCCCGAAGGGCAGCCAAGGCGGGCTACCTCGCCCTTGCGCCCAATGCCCTTGCCCCGCTCGGCGGCACCCCCGCCAACGAGGACGAGGCCCGCTCGCTCTTCCAGACCTTGAAGCAGGAGGACTCGCTCCAGAACTTCATCCGGGCCTTTGATGTATTGGCAAAACGGGAGGACTGCAACGGTCATTTCAGCTGCGTCGGCTTCTGCTGGGGCGGTGCGATGAGCAACAGCTTGGCGGTGAACGTACCGAACCTGCGGGCTGCCGTGGCCTTCTACGGTCGCCAACCAGAGGCCGCCGATGTGCCGAAAATCAAGGCCGCCGTGCAGCTCCACTACGCCGAGATGGACGAGCGGGTGAATGCTGGCATGGCCGCTTACGAGGAGGCTTTGAAGGCGAACAATATCCGCTATGAGCAGTACCTGTACCCCGGTGTGCAGCACGCTTTTCACAACGACACCTCGCAGGCGAGGTATAACGAGGTGGCGGCGAAGCAGGCATGGGAGCGGACGCTGAAATTTTTTGAAAAGCATCTAAACGATTGAAAATCAATAAAATAAAACATCATGCAAAACAGACGGACATTCCTCCAGCAATCCGGCGCAGCGGCGCTCGGTGCGATTGCCTTCGGCAACATGGGCTTTGAACTTTTGGAAAAAAAGTACGGCTACCAACCGGGTGTGCAGCTCTACACCCTCATGGCGGTGATTGACCAGGACACACAAGGCACTTTGAAGAAATTGGCCGACATCGGCTACAAGAACATCGAGTCGGCGTTCAGTCGGCAAGGCGGTTTTTATGGTAAAACAGCGCCAGAATTTGCGAAAATGCTCAAGGACTTGGGCATGACCTGGCGCTCGCACCACGTCATCGGTGCACCGTTCAAGCTGCCTCCCGGCACCAAAATGCCGACGGACGAGAACGGCAACCCCATCAAAATCCCGCCGATGAAGAACCTGAAGGAGAACATGCAGGAACTGGTGGACGGCTTATCGGGCAGTGGGGTAGAGTACCTCGTCTGCGCCAATATCCCGACCAATACCCCGGAGGAAGTGGCCGAGGCCGTGCAGATTTTGACGAAAACGGGCGAAGCCTGCAAGAAGGCTGGCCTCAAGCTGGTTTATCACAACCACGATTGGGAGTTCAAGACCATTGGCGACAGCCGCCCCTTCGATGTTTTTGCGAAGCAGATACCCAGCAGCCTGATGAACTTCGAGTTGGACTTGGCTTGGGTGACGAAGGCGGGCGTTGACCCGGTGCAGTTGTTCAAGGCCCATCCTGGGCGCTTCCACCTCTTCCACGTCAAGGACATTGACAAGGACCTGCTGGCACTGAAGCCCGTTGGTGAAGGCATCATAGATTTCAAGCGCATTTTCAAGCATGCAAAAAAGGCGGGCCTCGTCTATCCGATGATTGAGCATGACAACCCCGCTGATGCTTTCGACAGCCTCAGCCGCAGCATGAAATGGTTGAAGGGCAATGTTTTGAAGTAATATTTACGCTCGCATTACCCCGCCAAGCAGGGGTAGTGCGAGCTTTCCGCCTGCTTGGTTTTCTTCAAAAAAGCGGGGAAATGGCCTTGTATGGCCGAACTTATCGCCTCGTTTTCCAATAAAAACCCATCGTGGCCATAGAAAGAGGAAATGGCCGTGAACTGGGCATTCGGGATGTTTTCCGCCAAAAACTGCTGCTCCGCAATTGGGAACAACAAGTCGGAGTCAATCCCGATGACCAACGCCTTGGCAGTGATGGCTGACAGCGCTTGTTGTACGCCGCCTCTTCCCCTGCCCACGTTGTGGGAGTCCATGCTTTTGGTAAGCGCATGGTAGCTGAGTGCGTTGAAGCGCTTGGCCAATTTTTCACCTTGGTAACGTTGGTAGCTCTCGCTCCTGAACCTGTCCAAATTTTGCTGGTTGCCATCGGCTTGGGCTTGGTGGTAGGTATCGTAGTTGCGGTACGAAAGCAGCGCAATCGAGCGGGCAATCTTCATGCCTTCCGTGCCAGCCGTCGGGCTGTGCTGGGGCCAAGTCTTGTCGTTTTCGATGGCCATGCGTTGCGAAGCATTGAACGCCTTGCCCCACGGCGAGTGGGCGGCATTGGTAGCGATGGGCACGATGTGTTCGAACAAATCCGGCTCGTCTGCGGCCCATTCGAGCAGTTGCTGGCCGCCCATCGAGCCGCCGATGCCAAGCTTTATTTTATTGATTTCCAATGCTTTGCGCAATGGCTGGTAGGCACGAGCCATGTCCCTCGTCGTGAAGAAAGGGAAGGAGTGCAGGTATGATTCCCCCGTGCCGGGATGGATGTCCAAGGGGTTGAAGCTGCCGTAGCAACTCCCCGGCATGTTCACGCAGACGATGAAATGCTGGTCGGGGTCAATCAGTTTTCCATGCCCCACGAGGCCCGGCCACCAGTCGGTGGGGTCGGCATTGGCGGTGAGTGCATGGAAGACCCAAACGGCGTTGTCGGCGGCGGCATTCAGGTTGCCAAAACTGGTGTAGACCAAGCGCAGCTTGGGTATCCACAGCCCAGATTCGAGCTGGAAAGGAGACTCATGGTGGAAAAAACGGAGTTGGTCGGTCATGGCAGTCGAGTGATGTGGCAAAGGCAGCCCGCCGCCTTGCAGCGGGCTCCTTTGCTGGGTGAAAATACAGTTAAACTAATTGCAGTTTTTGGGCGAATACCTGCTCAAACGCTTGCTCAAAGTCTGCCTTGATGTCCTCGATATGCTCAATGCCCACGCTGATGCGGATGAGGTTGGACAACACGCCGGAAGCCGTGCGCTCCTCCTCCGAAAGCTGCTCATGGGTAGTGGATGCCGGGTGGATGGCCAAGGTTTTTGCATCGCCGACATTGGCCAAATGGCTGACCAGCTTGAGCGAATCAATGAACTTGCGCCCGTTTTCCACACCACCCTTGATGCCGAACTGAAGGATGCCGCCAAAGCCGTTCGTGAGGTATTTTTTAGCCAAATCATGGTAGCCGTTGCTCCGCAAACCGGGGTACCAGACGAACTCCACTGCCTCGTGGTTTTCGAGCCAATGGGCCAAGGTCAGCGCATTGTCAACATGCCGTTGAACCCGCAGGGAAAGCGTTTCCAGCCCTTGCAGGAACAGGAAGGAGTTGAACGGACTGAGCGCCGGGCCCCAGTCACGCAGGCCCTCCACCCTTGCCCGGATAGCGAAGGCGATGTTCGGGAGGCCGAGCGGGTTGCCTTCACCGAAAATGTCCCAGAATTTCAGGCCATGATAGCCCTCGCTCGGCTCGGTGAACTGCGGGAACTTGCCATTTCCCCAGTTGTATTTGCCGCCGTCCACGATGACACCGCCGATGGAAGTGCCGTGGCCGCCAATCCATTTGGTGGCGGAGGAGACGACCACATTGGCTCCCCATTCCAACGGCTTGAAGAGGTAGCCGGCTGCGCCGAAAGTGTTGTCCACCACCAAGGGCAGGTCGTATTCCTTGGCCAGTGCCACGAATTTTTCAAAATCGGGAATGTTGAGGCGGGGGTTGCCAATGGATTCGAGGTAAATGGCCTTCGTATCCTTGTCAATCTTGCGGGCGAAGGAGTCCACGTTGTCGCCGTCGGCAAAGCGTACCTCGATGCCGAGGCGCTTGAAGGAGACCTTGAATTGGTTGTAAGTGCCGCCGTAGAGGTAGGAGGTGCTCACGAAATTGTCGCCCGCCTGCAGGATATTGTTCAGGGCGATGAACTGCGCCGCCTGGCCAGAACCCACCGCCAAGGCCGCCACGCCGCCTTCTAGTGCCGCAATCCGCTTCTCGAACACATCGGTCGTGGGGTTCATGATGCGGGTGTAGATATTGCCGAACTCCTTGAGGCCGAATAGTTTGGATGCATGCTCGCTGTTGTCGAAGGCATAGGAAGAGGTCTGGTAGATGGGCACTGCCCTCGATTTGGTGGTGGGGTCAATCTCTTGGCCAGCGTGGAGCTGGAGGGTCTCGAAACGGTAATTTGCTTGTGACATAATGGTAGTAATTAAGAGTGATTAAAATGGTGATGATTGAAAACAAAAAAGCCCTTCGGTGCAACACCGAAGGGCTTTTAGTCAGGTACTCAAACATGCGTCAATGCCATGGCACACCTGCTTCCTTCGGTCGGTCGGAAAGTGTACAACAACACATCATCATGTTCTTTACTGAAAACATTATCGTCGTTTTTTTATGGCGGCAAATTTAGAGGCATATTTAATTAAAGTCAACAATTTCTACAAAAATAGTAGAATTAATTTTTGTTAAAATTTGAAAACCCTTGAATTCATTGATAAACTCGGACGACCAACCACGCCACCATTTTCCCGTTTCGTCGAAAAAAACGGTTGGAGTGAGGCTGGCCCCTATTTTTGCCCCCAAACAATCCTGAATGGAAAACGAAACGCCAATACATCACTGCCGCAACTGCAACAACTCGCTCCCTGAAAAGGCCAAGTTTTGCCCGCAGTGCAGCCAAAAAAAACATGATGGCCGACTCACCTTTGGCGAAATGGTGACCGAGGCGATGGGAACGCTTTTCAACCTCGACAACCGGATTTTCAGTACGCTACGGGCAATGGTCGTGCCTGGCAAGCTGACAGTTGAGTACTTTGAGGGGAAGCACGTTCGGTACTACCACCCTTTGCGGCTGTTTCTGTTCACGGGGCTTGCCTTGATTTCCATCTTAACGGTTCGGTACAAGCAAGGTAGCGGGTACGCCCAGATTGAAAAAGTGAGGGCAGAAATGGAGGAAAACCATCTCAACAAGAAAACATATAGCCACCTTGATTCGCTTCGGCTTGAGTACACGAAAGGATTGAGCAACCCGATTGCCATTCAGGCAGTTGACAGCTTTGCATCAAAAGCCAATATCTTGAATTACTCCATTGCAAATCGGGACAGTTCCAGTTTTGGCATCAACATGTTCGATGGCAAGGTGAAAGGGGTAAAGGTTTCGACCCAAGACCTCATGGAGCTATCGGCAGATTCGCTGTTGGCTAAATACCATGTGACGGGTTTTTGGGACAAGCTGTTCCTCACCCGTTCCGTCAAGATGATGAAAGGCGGCATCAACGAATTCTTGCAGTATATGTTCGGGAACGTGATTTGGATGCTGTTGGTGCTCATGCCACTCATGGCAGCAGTCTTGAAACTCATGTATATTAGAAAGCCAATCCTGTACTACGAGCATTTTGTGTTCAACCTACACGTCCATGCAGCCATTTTCACGGCGTTTTTCTTAAACCTTGCGTTCACGAAAGACCCGCCCATTTGGCTTACAATAACTGTGGTACTTGTGACCTCGCTTTACCCATTTCTTGCCATGAGAAGGGTCTATCAGCAAGGTTTTTTTAAGACCAGCATCAAATATTTTTTGATTTCAATTGCCTATGCGATGCTGGCAATCACCTCTTTTTTGCTATTGGCCGTCATCAGTTTTGCACTGTTCTGAGAAATCAGCGGATCAACGTCACTTCCCCTTTGTACAAACGCCTCGCAGCATTGGGCAGGTCAAATTCGACAAGATAGACATAGACCCCGGCTGGGGCATCCTTGCCCCGGGAAGTGCCATCCCACCAACCTGCCGATGCGCTGGTGGGCAGGTCGAGCGCCTCATAGACCATGCCGCCCCAGCGGTCGAAAATGCGGTAGGCAGCAATGCGGACCGTGGAGCCTGCCTCAGTGAAAACTTGAAGCACGTCGTTGATGCCGTCACCGTTTGGAGAGAAAACACTTGGCACAAAGAAGCTGCATTTTTCTTCCTCTACCACTGCACTGCCTGTCGCCGAGCAGCCCGATGCATCCGTAACCAAAATACTATACGTGCCCGCCGAAAGGCTGTCGAACAAGGCAATTGGTTGGGCAGGGCCACCGTTCAGGCTGAACTCAAAGCCGCCGATATTGCCGCTCACCGTTATGCTAACGGCTCCATTGTTGCCCGTGCAGTCGCTTGGGCTGGTCGAAAAGGAGAACAAAAACGCAGCTTGGTCTTCCACGGTGGCCGATTCCGTGGCCGTGCAACCGTTGGCGTCCAAGGCAGTCACCGTATAAGTGCCTGGCGACAATCCCAGAATAGGATTGCTTGAAAGGAAATTGACCCCATCAACACTGAACGAATAAGGCTCAACCCCGTTGGCGACCGTGACCTCCAAGCTGCCACTGGCGGTATTGCAGATTGCAGGTGCTGCGCTAATGGCTGTTATAGCAAGGTCAGAGAGGGAAGGCACCACCTCCGTTTGCGAAGCGGTACAGCCAAAAGCATCTTGCACCACGACCAAGTACTCTCCTGCTTCCAGTCCATTGAACTGGCCCGTTGGGAAGAAGTTGACCCCATCCACCGAGTACGCCAGCGGTTGGATGAAGCCAGTGGCCGATATTGTCAAGGTGCCATCGGAAACAGTGCAGTTTGCCGCAGTCGTGCTTATGTTGTTGATAATTGGCGCTGGAGAGTTCGGAACGATTATAGGCTGAGAATAGACACAACCGTTCGCATCCTGCACGAAGGCGGTGTAATTGCCAGTTGAAAGCCCCGTGAAAACAAAGTCGGGGACATAGTTGACCCCATCCAACGAATAGGAATAAGGTGGGGTGCCTCCCGTGGCTGTCAATGTGATGAACCCATCCATCCGCTCACAAGTCTCTGCATTGGCAGTTGCCAACACGAAACTCGGGGCACCAGCCGTCGTGACCGTAGCCATTTGGGTTGCGGTGCAATTGTTGGCGTCCATCACCGTCACCGTGTAGTTTCCAGCGGCGAGGTTGGGGAAGCTGTTTTGCGGAGCGAAGTTGACCCCGTCAATGGAAAATTCGAGCGGAGCGGTGCCGCCCGTTGCCACCACCGTCAGGCTGCCGTTGCTGCTGCCGCAACTGGCTGCCG
>WBZM01000336.1_pt1 | contig 70405 bp, 50 predicted proteins | sample 5204271 | NCBI WGS metagenome assembly WBZM01 (sample SAMN12344346, study PRJNA552823) | activated sludge metagenome | biome: Activated sludge suspended growth; feature: Nitrification reactor; material: Wastewater; isolation source: activated sludge from nitrification reactor of wastewater... | reverse complement strand
AAAGTATTTTTATCTACATTAAAATCTGATACATAGACTACATAATCAGAGCCGATGTTGTCTGGACGCTGAAAATTTAATTCGCCAGCTGTATAGGCTTGATATAATAAATAAGGATCTTTCATAACGCGCTGATTGGCATCAAAACGATCTACACGCAATCCAACATTAAAGATAAGATCATTAATAGAGAAGTTATCCTGAATATAACCAGCCAGATAAATCGGCTGGAAAGCAGCAATATTACGCTGATAAACTCCATTGGCATCCTTCTTAAAGAAGTTATCGAATGTTGCTGATGGGCTTAGTGTTTTCTGACGATTTCCTTTGTAATCATAACCATAGTAAACATAGGAATTATTAAGTATCCCTCCAGCAGTACCTAATTCATCAGGAGAAAACATGGATAAACTAAAATTAGAAGGGTCATAGTTAAACACATCTACATATTCTGTATTTGACAAGCCCAATTCCTTACGAACATTTTCATAAAAACCAACTTGTCCTGAAGTGTTGGTGTAGGTGTTTGGGTGATAGATTGTATCATTGATTGTATAACTTCCTGCTTCAGGGTTTGCTTCGTTCAAATAGAAATTGGCATAGTTGTTCATCAAAATCCATAACCCGGTAGGTCCAATATTAAATTGACGGTCAACACGCTGCTCGTATTCAAAACCTAACGAAATTGCGTGATTCTTGATGTCTGCAGAGAACATTGCTGAAGCCCTGTATTGATCTCTGTCAATATAATTATAACCATCTATAGTACGACCTGTATTATACCACATACTATAAACAGTACCGGCACGCTGTCCGTTAATTAAACCACCGTTAGCTCTAATTACAAAGGGATTACTGTAAAATGCTGTATTGGTGAATTGACTTGTGTTACCTGTTTCATAATATTCATTGGCATGTGCTGCATAATTTTCATCAAAAAACGAAAGATACTGATTGGTGTAGGCTTCTGTATTTGGGTTGTTACCTGATGGTGTAAATACAGTCAGATAAGGCAAATACCCTAACAATTCATTACCTGCAAATACGGGTCTGCGTAAGGTATTAAAACGACCCCAATAGCCATAATCAAATAAGCGGTCTTTATGCTGCTCAGATTGTACTAATTCAAAAGCTTTACTATAATCAAACTGCAAACTATAATATACATTTTTCAGAATTGACTTTGAGCCTTCTTTTCCTTCAGTGTTAAAGCGTTGTGTAAAACGCAAATAACCACGATAGTCGTTGGTTATATGTCTGCTATAATTTTTGTAATTGAATAAAGAATAGGTGTAGGTATATTCCCTGTAATCGTGGTAATCATAAGAGCCACCAACTTTAATGTTGATGTTATTTGCCGGTTGAAAATCAATATTGCCGCTCACTTTATATTCTCCTGAACGTGTATTAGGTTTATATTTCATGGTTTCGATATCAGAACTATGAATAAATTCAGAACGTGCACGGGTTCCATTTATAGTACCGTTAACCATATTAGGCATCAATGGATTATTCTCCAAATCAGTCAATACACTTCCTTTAACACGCTTGCTTCCTATGGCTGATGGATCTGGATCTTTAATCCACTCTCCTTCAACACCAAGGAAAAATCCAATTACAGGTGTTTTATTTCCATCCTTATCTTTTTTCATATATAGCGGCCCGGAAATATTACCACTTGCTAGATTATATCCGAATTTATCAGTCAACTCAGATGTAGCTAATTCTATTCCTCCTGTAAATTTCTTTGAAGGGCCTCGTGTTGTAATACTGATGATACCTCCTGTAGCATCTCCATACTGTGCAGGAACACCACCTGTAATTACAGTAACCTGCTCAATAGCAGATTGCGGCAATTGTGAGCTTCCACGAACTTTAACCCCATCAATATAATAATCTGTTGCATCATCACGTGAACCTCTAACGTTTAAATCATCACCTTCATCGCGTTGAAAAACTCCAGCAGCGGTTGCTGCAACAGAACGCACATCACGGGTTGGGATGGCTTTTATTTCTTCCTGAGTGATGGTTGTTTGTACTGCTGGATTACCTTTATCAATCAAAGGAACTTTATAGGCAGTAACTTCAACGGCAGTAATATCAACTGCGCCTTTGCCCATTTTAACATCAGCAAAAGTGATTTTATCTACTGAAACCAGCACTCCTGTTACCTCTGTAGTAGTATAACCAACAAATGTGGCTTTTACGGAATAAGTTCCCGCACCCAAAGGTTTAATGGTAAAATTTCCATCAAAGTCGGTTTGTGCACCTCCCATCTGCTGCCCATTCATTACAGCTATTACACTGGCAAATGGCAATGGTTCGTTTGTGGTTTTGTCTAATACACGTCCTTTAATGGATCCTGATTGCGCCCATGCAGCACTACCGAAAATCAAGGTAAGTAAGCATGTTAAGTAAACGTTTCTAAGCATAGGTTGACCTATTTAAATTTCTGATTATTGTATTATAAATGTGAAGATTTTGTTAAAAATAATAGTGCGTAAAAGTATGAATAAAAAAATTTAACTTCCAAATTGAATTTCAAAAATTGACAGGATTATGGCGCAGCGATTTTATTTTCAATACTTTGCCCATAAAGGTTTGTTAATTAAATCGCCAAAAACAATCGCCTTTTTTAATAATTCACGGTTTTGAATAACATCATTGAAATACTTTTTCTCCAAATCTTCATTTACAGGAACTTGAATTGAATTTGCTGTCAAAACAGTGCTATCCACATTGTATATTTCAGGCACTGTGATAGGTTTTCTGGTTTTATTTATTAAAGTATTTTGAGGAAGGCTGCGTTTCTTAATAACAGGTTTTTCCTTAATTGTTTTAACAACGATAGGTTCCTTTACAGGTGCGGGAGAATTTGGTTGTGGTTGCTCTGTGGGCGGATAAATAACAGGTTTGCCAAAAACCCTCTTCCTGTTTTCTTCTGCAATTTTTTTGTAGTTATTAATAACATACCAGGCTATGCCAATAATGATATAAATGATAATCTTAAATTCCATGAGGCCAAATATATTTTTAAATTTTGAATTGTATACATTTTGAATTGCCAACAACCCGTTAATAAGTTTTAATAGGTCAACGAATGCTTTTTTTTAACTTCGCAAACTTATTTGAGAACCAATTAAAATCATTCACAGTTTATGCGTCTTTCCAGTCTGGAAATAAAGGGCTTTAAAAGCTTTGGAGACAGAGTAATCATTCACTTCGATAAGGGTGTTACTTCTGTTGTAGGACCGAATGGGTCAGGAAAATCAAATGTTGTAGATGCCATGCGATGGGTTTTGGGCGAACAAAAAATGAGAATGTTGCGTTCCGAAAAGATGGAAAACATCATTTTCAATGGTACAAAAACACGTAAGCCGGCAAACCTTGCAGAAGTTAGTCTTACCTTCGTAAATGATAAAGGAATATTACCTGTTGAATTTACAACCGTATGTGTAACAAGAAGACTCTATCGTTCCGGTGACAGTGAATATTTATTGAATGGAGTAACATGCAGGCTTAAAGACATTACCGACTTATTTCTGAATACAGGCATAGGCAGCGACACCTACTCCATCATAGAATTAAAAATGGTTGATGACATTATTAACGATCGTCATAATACCATTAAAATGTTACTGGAAGAAGCTGCAGGAATTTCCAAATACAAGATTCGCAAAAAACAAACCCTTCAGAAATTAGAAGAAACCGATGCTGACCTGAACCGTGTTAACGATTTACTATTTGAAATTGAAAAGAGTCTTAAACAATTAGAATATCAGGCTAAGAAGACTGAAAAATATTATCGTTTAAAAGAAGAATATAAAGTTGTATCAACAGCGTTAGCCTGGTTTTTAATGCGTGATTTTACTTCCACTATTAAAGAGCTTACTGAAAAAGAGCAAAAGCAATCAGAAGAAAAAAACACCCTTGGCCGACAATTAGAAAACCTAGAGCAACAACTCAGCGAGATTAAAATTGTCAGCGAAGAACGTCAACAAGCTTTAGGTGATGTACAAAAATTACTTAATGAAAAACTTTTTCTGATTAATAAATATGAGAACGAGCATAAAGGGCGAATTGAAAAATTAAATTACCTGAATGAAAAGAAGCTGCAATTAGAAAAGCAAAGTTCCAGCGAACAAGCACAAGCCATTGATATAGAGAAACAGATAGAACAAGCAGAAAAAGAAAAATCAATCGAAGAAGTTAAGACTAAGGAATTAGAAAATGAAATACAATCACTAAAAAGCGAATTAGAAACATCACGCAAAAACTATGACCAGTCTGTTGATGAACTACGACAACTAAATCTACATATTTTGCAGGTTAGGCAATCTGTTAATGATCATGAGACATTTATTGCTGTAAGACAAACCCGCATCAACAGCCTTAACGATCAGATGAAGCGATTGGGCGAGCAGATTGAAAAAGACAAGACATCACTTCAAAATCTTGAAGGTGAATTATCAGGTCATGCTGTTAAAAAAGATCAGGCGGAAAAAGAATCACATGATAAGAAGCAATTAAATCTTCAACTTGATTCTGAAATAGCACAGCATGAAAATGCCGTTAAAGAATTGCGCGAAAAACTTGCTGATGAACGAAGAAGTTATGAAGTAAAAAATAATGAATATCAACTGACGAGAAATCTTGCAGAAAAAATGGAAGGTTTTCCTGAGTCAATAAAGTATTTAAAGAAAAACAGTGATGCTTTTAAAGATATTCCATTATTAAGTGATATTATCAATTGTGATGAGCAATTTAAGGTTGCAATAGAAAATTATTTAGAGCCGTTTCTGAATCATTTTATTGTTCAGTCAAGCGAGCAGGCATGGAACGGTCTAAATAAATTAAATAGTGAAGGCAAAGGTCGTGCGCACTTTTTTATTTTAGATTCTTTTACAAGTTATCAGCAAACATCAACTCATCAAATTGAAGGTTGCATTGCTGCTTCGACTGTAATTGAAAATGATGGCCGCTTTCAGTCGCTGATGAATTATCTTTTGGCGAACGTATATATTGCACAAAACAATGATGTTGCTACACATGCAAATCAAAATGAAATTGATGGCAAAATAATTCTTTCGCCTGACGGTAAATTTTACAGGCAACGTTATGCTATCAGTGGTGGCTCTGTGGGAAGTTATGACGGCAAACGCACCGGACGACTGAAACATCTTGAGAAGCTATTGGCAGAAATACAACAACATCAACAACAGACAGAAGTATTAAAGACTGAGTTGCAGCAAACCGAAGAGCTGTTGTCAGCCGGAAAAACACAAGCTACCGAAAACCGAAAAATAATTTCACTTACAGACAGTGAACTAAGCAAGGCAGTATTAAACATAAATACACTGTTAAGCAAGAAAGATTTTATCACTTCTAATTGTGAGAGTAATGAAAAAAATCTGCAGAAACTACAAGAAGAACTTCAGTTAACACAAGAGCAGAAAAATAATGCTCCAGGGTTTAGCAGTATGTCGCTTGATGAGATGAAAATAAATCTGCAAAAGCTCACAGATCAGCAAAGGGAAAAACAAAATCAATCGGGGCAGCTACAAAAAGTTTCACAGGATGCCTCCAATGCATTCAATCAAAAAAATATTACATTTCTTCAGCAACAAAACAAAGTACAAAACATCATTCGTGAGATTGGCTATAAAAACAATCAGGTAGTTTCTTTAAGATCATCTGTAGAAAAAATCAAAACCGAAATCGAACAACTTCATGATCAGATAAATGATACAGCTCAGGCAGGCACCTCTTCTGAAACTGACCTGAAAACACAAGTTGAAGAAAAAGTGTTGCTTGAAAGTCGTTTGGGAGAAAGTGAAAAAAATTATTTTGAAGCTAAGGGAAAGATTGATCAGTTTGACAAACAAATTGCTGAAACCAGACGCAAACGTGAGATGGCAGATGAGTTGATGCATGCTTTACATAATGAAGTGAGCGATGTAAATCTGAAAATGACTTCATTGAAAGAAAGATTGAGTGTAGAATTTTCACTTGAAGTCGAAGATATTGTTTCGCAAGAAGCTAATCCGGAATGGAATGAAGAAGATTTAAAGGTAAGGAATGAAAAATTAGGTGGACAGTTGAAAAACTTCGGACCTATTAACCCCATGGCTCTCGATTCGTTTAAAGAAATAAAGGAACGTTATGACTTCATTATAAAAGAGCAGGATGATTTGAAAAAAGCAAAAGATGCCTTACTTCAAACCATTGCCGAGATTGACAATTCTGCCAAAGAAAAATTCAGTGAAGTATTTAATCAGGTTCGCAATAACTTTATCAATGTTTTCCGATCGTTGTTTACTGCTGATGACAATTGTGATATGATTTTAGCTGATACCGGCAATCCTTTAGAGTCAGATATTGAAATTATTGCACAGCCTAAAGGCAAAAAGCCGCTTTCCATTCAGCAGCTTTCAGGAGGAGAAAGAACACTTACGGCAACAGCCCTGCTCTTTGGATTGTATTTGGTTAAGCCTGCACCTTTTTGTATCTTCGATGAGGTTGATGCACCACTTGATGATAACAACATTGATAAATTCAATAATATCATCAAGAAATTTTCTAAAGATTCGCAGTTTATTATCATTACACACAACAAAAAGACAATGGCTGCTACGGATATTATTTATGGCATAACCATGAATGAGCCCGGTGTGACAGCTGTAGTTCCTGTTGACCTGCGCGAATATGCAGACACCATAGAAGCCTGATATTGTATTAGTAGCTTTCAGACCTTCTGAAAGTTTCGCGTGCTGATTTCTTTCTATTCTTTTTCATTCGCTTACGCACTTCCTTAGTCTGAATTTTCATGTGGTGCTTACGGGCTTTATCCTCTGCCCTCAATGCTTTCTTTTTCTCCATCTCCTTTTTCTTATCGGCTTTGCGTTGTGCCTTGCTTGCCTTGCTTTGTGCAAATACAACAGTCGTGCTTATCACAAGCATCAATAACATTAGAAATCTTTTCAGGTACTTTCCCATATTAACTAAACTTCAATTTTAACGATGGTAAAACAATTATGTTGTAATTTTGGAAGATTAACTTCAAAAGTAATGCGTTTAAAGAATATAATTCTGATTTCTACATTGATTTTTTTATTTTCCGGTTGTCGCAAAAAAGAAAACGGCATTGTGCCTTATGCATATGTCAATGTTATCTTTTATGCCAACGACCCACAGTTAGTCCAACTGAATGCCGTAGGTAATTACATTTATTATCCGGCAGGATACAAGGGAATTATCATTTACAGACGCAGCATTAACGAGTTTGTAGCCTATGAACGTGCCTGCACTTACGATGCAGAGAGTAGTTGTGACGGTGTGACGGTAATGAGTGATAATTTTACTTTACGTGACAGTTGTTGTGGTTCAAAGTTTATGATTTACGATGGTAGTATTTCGCAAGGGCCTGCTACACATGCATTGGTTCAGTATGCTACATTTTATGATGGCACAATATTGCGCATCACAAATTAAACTGAAAAAAATTACTGATTTAGGTTTTTATAATTTCCGGCCAATGTATTCAGGAAATTACGTAAAGGCTTTTCTGCCATCATCTTTAACATAGGATTCAAATCTGCATCAAACGCAATTTTTAATTTTGTTTTATTATCCTCCACTGCTTGCATTTCATAATTCATCACAAAATCGAAAGGTGCTTTTCCTTTACGTTCAACACGAATATTCTGATCGGGATTTCTTTCTTTAATTTCCATGCCAAGGCTTGCCATGCCTGCAATTGTAAAACTACAATCATCAGTTGTACTTTTCCAGTTTGTTACTTGCTCAGGCATTAATTGCTGCAGGTTGTTACAATTACTTAAAAACGCAAACACTTCATTGGCAGGTTTGTCTATTACGCACTCATCACTTTCTATTCTTGTCATTCATTTATTATTTATTCCAGCTATCCGGATGCTCGCGCCAATCCTTTAATGATTCCATCTGGCCTTCGTTAATATATTTCGACTGCAATGCTTTTGTAATCATCACATCGTAGTTGCTTAATGAATACAATGGACATTGCGCATTTTTAAAACTCTCCCTGGCAATATCAAAGCCATAATTAAAAATGGAAACCATTCCTTTTACAATAATGCCGCTGTTGCGCAATGCTGCAACAGCATTAAGACTACTCTTGCCGGTTGAAATAAGATCTTCAACAACAACAACGGAATGTATCTGAGAAATATCACCCTCGATTTGATTCTTGGCACCATGTTGCTTAGGTTCAGGCCTGACATAAATAAATGGCAGTCCCATACTTTCTGACACCAAAGCACCCTGTGCAATTGCACCTGTAGCTACGGCAGCAATAGCATCAGGACGTCCATAATTTCGTTCAATAGCTTTAACCAACTCCTGACGGATGTAGGTTCTGATTCTTGGATTAGACAAAGCAACTCTGTTGTCGCAATAGATTGGCGACTTCCATCCTGATGCCCAAGTAAAAGGTTCATCAGGCTGAAGCTTTATTGCTTTAATCTGCAATAAAAAATCTGCTATATTTGAAGCAGTGTCATCTTTCATTCAGCACAAACCTAATGGTTATTTTTTAAAATAAAAAATCAAACATGATTAAAATATTTGCAGGCAATAAAACTTTTTACTTCACAAACAATGCTGATAGTTTTTCTGATGATGTGATAAAGTTTGAAAATAGCATTGATAAAGATAAACTTAAGCAAATTCTTTCAGATTCAAAAAGCATGGAAATTGTTTGTTTGTGCGACAATGCTGAATCAGGTGTAAGGGATTTTATAAAATTGTTTACATACATTGCTGCTGCTGGTGGAGTGGTATATAATCATGAAAAAAAGTTACTTCTAATTCACAGATTGGGTAAATGGGATTTGCCAAAAGGAAAAATGGAAAATGGAGAATCACCTGAAACTTCAGCCATGCGCGAAGTGTGTGAGGAGACAGGAGTTTGCAATCTGAAAATTATTAAACCCTTGACGGACACCTATCATATCTATCATCAAAATGGAGAATATATTTTAAAAAGAACTTATTGGTTCGAAATGACTACATCGTCAACAACAAATCTTTTACCACAAACCGAGGAAAGTATTACAGAAGTTAAATGGATGACTAAAGCGGAAGCAAATGCAGCAATGCAATTTTCATATCCTTCTATAAGAAGCTTATTAAGTCAAGATTAACATCAGGAAATAAATCTTCTATTTTGATTCAATGCATTTGTGGTTTACTAAATCACTAATGCATCGTGTTTGTTAGCCCTGATTAACGATTTAAGTTGTACCGAAAGATGGGATATTTAGTATAAATGTTCGGTAGGAATTAGAATGTTGAATTTTGTGAGAACGTCCAATCGCATCCATTCAGCCCCACTTTTGACAATACCATGTTATGCGGTCAGCTTTCTTTTCGGTCTTTATTACTCCTCGCCAAAATAGTCGCTGTCAATTTTTTTAATTTCATAAGTCTGTTGTGGTGTACAACCAAGATTGTAATCAATCATAAGCTGAGCCAACTGCTCACCATCTATAAGCACAATTTTAGTTTCGTTTCTTGGAGTGTAGTCTAATGCTTCCTTTGTGAAATTGGATGTCGTAATGAAAATTCCTTTTTTAGCTCCTTGTCCGGCAAGTGCACCAACAAATTTCTGAAGTTCAGGTCGTCCGATCACATTACCAGGTTTCCAACGCTTGGCTTGTATGTAAATGATGTCAAGTCCGAGTTTATCTTCTTTAATCGTTCCGTCAATTCCTTCATCCCCGCTTTTGCCCATTGCCTTTCCAGCATCTTTTATTGAACCACCGTAACCCATTTTTACTAAAAGCTCAACTACAAGTCGTTCAAAAAAAGCCGGAGAGAGGTCAACAACCTTGTTAAGAAGTTCAGAGGCTAACGATTTTCTGATTCGCTGATATGCTTTGTCTAAACTCTCTTCAGGTGTCTGTTCGTTATTCTCAATTATTGACGTTTCATCTTCTTCGCTTTCATTGTTGTTTCTTGATGCTTTTATAAATTCCATAAAGGCAGGAAACTGTTTTAGATACTTTGCATCTATTCGGTCAGGATTTTTTGATAAAGTCTCTCTACCGAGGTCTGTGATTATAAAGGTCGCACGTTTTGGCGAGTCAAGAAGTCCAGCCTTTTTCAAGTATGTCTTAGCCCAACCAACCCGATTGTCAAAAATTGCTTGATTTCCACTTGTCAAAAGTTCCTTTCTTTCTTCGTTAGTTATTTGAAATTCGACAGCTAACTTTTCAATCAAGTCTCGATACTTATGTTCCTGTCCGTCCGAAACAAGCTTCAGTAATGGAAGCATTAGCGATTGGTAGTCTGGAATCATATTTTTTGTCTATTCACTTTTATTATGCACGCACATCCTGATGCTATTGCATAACGATAGTATTATTCGAAATGTTTTCCACTCTGCCTGGGTAAACCTTAAGTGCTTCGTTCAGGCAAATCATCGCATTTTTCAAATCATCAAGATTAAGCACATAAGCAATGCGCACTTCCTTCTTTCCAAGCTCGGCATGACTGTAAAAACCGGTAGCAGGTGCTAACATTACTGTCTGACCCTTATAAGAAAACTTTTCGAGCAACCATTGACAAAAAGTATCTGAATCGTCAATAGGTAATTCAGCCATACAATAAAATGCTCCACTTGGTTTGGCACAAAATACACCCGGCATGCTATTTAACTGCTCTACAACAAAATTTCTTCTTGCCACATACTCTGCTTTTACATTATCAAAATATTCCTGAGGCGTATCAATTGCGGCCTCCGCAGCTATTTGTCCAAATGTTGGCGGACTTAATCTGGCTTGCGCAAATTTCATAGCTGTGCTCATCACTTTTTTATTCTTAGAAATCATGGCGCCAATTCGTGCACCGCAGGCACTATATCGTTTACTGATGGAATCCAACAAAATAATATTCTCATCCAATCCTTCCAGATGCATAATAGAAAAATAGCTATTGTTATCGTAGCAAAATTCCCTATACACTTCGTCAGCAAAAAGATATAAATCATGTTTTAAAGCAAGGTCACGCAAACTTTGCAATTCCTCTTTTGAATAAAGATGCCCTGTTGGGTTACTTGGGTTGCAAATCATGATGGCTTTAGTACGAGGTGTAATGACCTTTTCGAACACATCATGTGGCGGAAGTGCAAATCCGTTTCTAATGGATGAAAAAACAGGTACTACAGTAACTCCTGCCTGTGTTGAAAAACCATTATAATTTGCATAAAACGGTTCCGGAATAATAATCTCATCACCTTCATTCAGACAAGTCATCATTGCAATTTCTATGGCTTCTGAACCACCGGTAGTAATTAAAATATCTTCAAAGTTAATATTGATATTATACTTCTTGTAATAGGAAATCAACTTTCTCCGATATGATTCTATCCCTGCCGAATGACTGTATTCAATAACTTTAAGGTCAATGTTCCGGATTGCATCGAGCATCACCTTTGGCGATTCTATATCAGGCTGACCAATGTTGAGGTGATATATTTTTTTACCTTCTGCTTTGGCTTTATCGGCATAAGGAACCAATTTTCTGATAGGTGATGGCGGCATGTGTTTGCCTTTTTCTGAAATAGATGGCATGCAGTTATTGTATTAGTTAATTACATACAAAAAAATAAGGGACGATTAAATTTAATCGTCCCTGCAAAATTATAATTAATCCTTTAACCTCGATTAATTCTTTGGTGCTTCCTGCGTAGCAGCAGCCTCAATATTTCCTTTTATATGTAAAACTACAGGACTGGTTTTTGCATTAGAAGTGATAGTGATTGTTTTATCCTGAAGACCCATTTTACCTGCTGAATTGAAAGTAACATGGATTTTGCCTGCTTCACCTTTTTTAATCGGCTCTTTTGGCCACTCAGGAACAGTACATCCACATGAACCTTGAGCATTGGTAATAATCAAAGGCTCTTTACCTGTGTTTACAAAGTTGAAGGTGTAATTAACTTTGTCGCCTTGTTTAATGGTTCCATAATTATACTCAAGAGTTTCAAACTTAAAGTCAGCTTGATTTTTGTTTTCCGCAGGAGCAACCTGAACAGCTGCTGCTTTATCTTGCGCGAATGTAGCAGTTGCCATACCGATAGCTAATGCTGAAAGAAGAATTGTTTTTTTCATTTTTTGAAATTTGATTGTTGATTTGTGTGTATTATATTTTAAATAAATTGTGATTAATTACCAAATGGATTTGTAGTGGTCTCTTTTGGAGCCATAGTATTATCTTTTTTAACCGGAGTTCCGCTTTCTGTCTGTTCTTTAGTCTCAACATTGCCTTTAATCGTCAGCACTTTTTCGGCAGTTTTACCATTAGATGATACAGTTACAGTTTTCGTAAACGGACCAGGACGTTTTGTGTCATAATGCACGTTGATAACACCTGAATGACCTTTCAAGATTGGCTCTTTAGGCCAGGATGGTACGGTACAACCGCAACTTCCTTTAGCGTTTGAAATAACTAATGGCTCTTTACCTGTGTTTGTGAATTTAAATTCATAGGTACCATTGCCATTATAAGGGATTGTACCGAAATCATGTGTTTCTTTTTCAAAACTAATGTCGGCAGCATTCGGGCTGATAGCAGGTGTAGCTGTAGGTTTTGGTGCAGCTTTAGAATCGTCTTGTGCCTTTACCATAGTGGCTGAGCAAAAAATCACTACTGCTAAAAATAATTTCTTCATATTTTGATTTAATTTAATTGTGCTGTAAAGTTAAATTATTTTACTCTTTAACGACAAACAATGCGCCAAAGTTAGACTTAGGCTGTGAAAAAAGTATGAACGTTATAACTCTTTCTCCCATTTAGACACTACTGCTGTAGCCACAGCATTGCCTACTACATTGGTAGCTGACCTACCCATATCTAATATCTGATCTACTCCAAGAATCAACAACAATCCTGCTTCAGGAATATTAAATGACTCAAGCATTCCGGCAATAACAACCATGCTTGCTCTTGGCACTCCTGCCATGCCTTTGCTTGTTACAAGCAACATCAACAACATCATTATCTGCTGCTGAATATTCAAATCCATACCATAAGCCTGAGCAATAAACTGAGTGGCAAATGCCATATACATAATACTTCCATCAAGGTTGAACGAATAACCTAAGGGTAATACAAAACTAATTATGCGATTACTGCAGCCATATTTTTCCAATGCCTCAATAGTTTTAGGAAATGCCGATTCAGAGCTCGCAGTTGAGAATGCCAGTAAGATGGGCTCACGGATATGTTGTAATAGTTTTACAAATGGGATTTTTAAAAAATAACAAATCAATCCCAATATCACTAACCCAAAGAAAAGCAGACCTCCATAAAAAGTTGCTATTAAATAGAGATAACCGGAAATAACACTGAGTCCCTGCTTGGCAACAACGGCAGCCACTGCCCCAAACACACCATAAGGTGCAAACTTCATTACAAAATTTGTAACTTTAAACATGATATGAGAAACTGCATCCATTGCATTAACAACCATTTTGGCTTTTTCGCCAACAGATGCGGCAGCTAAACCAAAAAACAAGGCAAAAACCACAATGGGTAATATATCATTATTGGCCATTGCCTCCACAATACTTTTCGGAATGACATGGGTTATAAAATCTTTAGCATTAAGGCCCTTTGCTGAGACTCCAGAGGATGCCGATTGTGCAGGTATCTGCAGATTCATAATCTTGCCGGGTTCAAAAAAGTTAACTAAGAGTAATCCCAAAAGAAGTGCAAGAATAGTTGCAAACTGAAAATACAAGATTGTCTTAAGGCCTATGCGGCCTACACTTTTAAAATCGCCAACTTTGGCAACGCCAACTACCAGTGTTGCAAAAACCAATGGTGCGATAATCATCTTAATCAATCGAAGAAAGATATCACTCAATATGCTTATTCTGGAAGCAAAAACATCCAGTTCGGCTGCTGTGTGGCTGATATTGTACCAATGTCCCAGCAAAATTGCCAGTAACATTCCTATAAATATCCGGGCTGTTAAACTTACCTTCACGATTAAAACTTATGAGGCAAATCTACTGCTCTGAATTGAAAAAACAAGTCAGTAATTTTCAGAGAATAAATTAATATTAACATCTTTAACGCTGATTAACTTTTACTTAACTTCAAGCCCTCGATGTAGTTATAGTTTTGCCGCTAATTACTCCCGTATGTTGCACAAGGTCATTCATGTCCTTTTTCTTTCTGTACTTTTTTCAGGTGTTGTTAGCGCCTCGGATAGTCTTAAGCATTATAAAGCAACACGAATTTTTGAACCAATAAAAATTGATGGTCAGTTAACAGAATCTGTTTGGGCAAGCACCAATGCATTAAGCGATTTTGTGATGAACCGCCCGATTGAAGGTGGTGTACCGACACAAAAAACAGAAGTTCGTATTGTTTATGACAACACAGCAATTTATATAGGTGCTATGCTTTATGACTCTGCACCTGACAGTATTTTAAAAGAATTAGGACTGCGTGATGGTACTGATCCATCAAGCAACAGTGGTTTTACAGACATCAATGCAGATTACTTCCGTTTTGTTTTTGATCCGTATAATACGCGGCAAGATGCATACGATTTTGGAGTGTATGCTTCAGGAATTCAAGCCGACAGTCGTTATAGCGATTATTTGTTTGATGCTGTTTGGGAAAGTTCTGTAAAAATTACAGATAAAGGCTGGTGTGTTGAAATTAAAATCCCCTATTCTGCAATTCGATTTCCATCGAAACCAATTCAGGAATGGGCTTTTCAGATAACAAGAAACATAAGGCGCAACAGAGAATTTCAGCAATGGAGTCTGACACCTTCAACAGCAGCTAATGCTCAAAACTATTGGGGTGTGCTCGATGGTATTGAAAACATTAAACCTCCACTCAGGCTATCACTGACACCATACATTAGTGTAGCATACGAACACGAACCCGTTTCCGGCTCCAAAGCAAATCAAACTTACAGTTATCGTGGTGGTGCTGATATTAAATATGGCCTTGATGAACGCTTTACCTTAGACATGACCTTGCTTCCGGATTTCGGACAAGTACAGTCTGACAATAAAAGAAAAACACTTAGCTACGAAGAAATAAACTATGATGAAAACCGTCAGTTCTTTAAAGAAGGTACAGATATTTTTTCCAGAGATAATCTTTTTTATAGCAGAAGAATAGGTCAGACACCATCACGATATTATGACTTGATGAATAAATATGATGAAAGTGATATTAAATCAAATCCAACAGAATCAAAACTGATTAATGCAACCAAACTTTCCGGACGAACCAATGAGGGCATTGGCCTTGGTTTTTTTAATGCTATAACAAACAACACCTATGCAATAATCAAAGACAAAAACACAGGGCTAACGGAAAAAATCCTTACAGAACCACTTGCAAACTATAATGTAATAGTTGCAGATAAACAATGGAAAAGCAACTCTTCGGTTTATCTGATAAACACCAATGTAACCAGAACTAAAAAGTTCAGTGATTCAAATGTTACAGGAGGTGGATTTAAATTAGTGAATAAAAAAAATACCTATAGTCTCAGTGGCGGACTTGATTACAGTATTAAATTTATTACAGATCCTGATGGAATCAACTCTGATAAAAAGACTGATGGTTTACGACATTATCTTGCAATAAAAAAAACCAGCGGAACAATTCGTTGGGGGCTTTCGCAGGTTGGCGTCAATCCTACTTATGACCCAACAGATTTTGGTTACTATGTGACACCAAACAGAATTAATTCAAATGCTAATATTACATTTTTCCAATTCAAACCTTATGGTCCTGTGCAGGAAGGTAATTGGCGCTTTGATTTAAACTACTCTCAACATTACAAAACCGGCTACATGAGAGAAACTTCTTTACAGACCAATCTTTTTATACTCTTTAAATCATACACTGCAATTTTTGGCGGTGGTGGATTTACACCAGCAGCCGGACGCGAATATGACCCTCGCTTAAATGGAAGATATGTTAATGCTTTAAAATACTGGTTTGCTTTTATTGGTGTAAGTACAGATTACCGAAAGGCATTAGCACTAGATATGGAAATTAATATAAGTAACTTTATTAAAACCTATCTATCTGAAGGTGGAAATTTTGATGCAACTTTACGCTATCGAATAAATGACAAGCTCACTTTAAACGCTTCATCAGAATACAATTTTGATCCATATAATTTTGGATTTACCAGTGAAACAGATCCGAATATTTATCTTTTTGGGTTAAGAAGAACCAATACCTATATCAACAGTCTTGCTGCCCGCTATATATTTAAAAATGATCTGTCACTTTCTATTGTTGCAAGACATTATTGGTTTAATTACGCATACAGGAAATTCTTTTTCCTTCAGGACGATGGCGGACTTTCACCTACAACAGATATTTACAACAATGAATTTGATGGCAGCTATAATTTTTTTAATGCCGATCTTCTATTTTCTTGGCGGTTTGCTCCCGGTAGCACCCTCACTTTTTCATACAAAAACATCTTTGATAATGGCACTGATGGCAAATTAGAAACTGCATCGTTCACTAAAAATCTTGATTACGTCTTTAAAAATCCACATGTTCAAACATTTTCAATTAAGGTACTCTATTATCTCGATTATTTACAATTAAGAAAAAATCAAACTTCAACAGAAAATTAAATAACACCAAACAGTAACAATAAATTTTTACCGCAACCATAACACACAAACAATGAAATCTATTCTAAACATTTTAGCGGGAATAACCTTGCTTACACAACCTGTAATGAGTCAAACTATTCAGGCGAAAATCACAGACAACAATAACGAACCACTAACGGGTGCCATTGCAGAACTCCGGCAAATAAAAGATTCAACGCTGAGTAAAGTTGCTGTGGCTGATGTTTCAGGAAAGGTAATCTTCGAACAGATAAAACCCGGAAGCTATTTTCTAAAAACAACATTTCTCGGATTCAACAATTATTTAAGTCCGGCATTTGACTTTAAAGAAGGTGATAATAAAGATTTTCACACAATTAAACTTTCTTCATCATCAACCAATCTTAAACAAGCAACCATCACAGCATTTAAACCTTTGGTTGAAGTTAAAGCCGATAAAACTGTATTTAATGTAGAAAACAGTATCAACTCAACAGGAAGTACTGCACTTGAGTTACTTCAAAAAGCACCCGGTGTTGTTGTGGATAACAACGATAACATTATACTAAAAGGTCGTGGTGGCGTGATGGTTCAGATTGACGGACGTGAAATAAGGATGACTGAAAGCGAACTTGGAGATTACCTTCGTTCTATTCAAAGTACAGATGTAGAGAGTATTGAAATCATTTCAAACCCATCATCAAAATATGATGCTCAAGGCACAGCAGGAATCATCAATATAAAGCTAAAGAAAAACAAAAACTATGGCACCAATGGAAGCATAACAGCAGGATATGCCGTTGGAACATATTCCAAATACAACACCTCGCTTTCAGTCAACAACAGAACAAAAAAGTTTAATATCTACTCTACTTACAGCAACAATTGGGGTGACAGAAAAAACGAATTCTATCTATATCGCGAACAAAATCCATTTACCTTCAATCAATCATCAAAATCTAAACGCGGTGGTTTGAGTCATAATTACAAAGTAGGTGTTGACTATCAAATGAACGCTAATAATAGTTTTGGAATCATGATTAATGGTAATTATAGTGACATTACAGGTCGTCAGAAAAATAAAAACTTCATCAGCAATTTTTATTCAGGAGTAACCGACAGCATTCTTAATTCTAACCAACGATACAATTCAATAAACAATAATTTTTATGCCAATTTAAATCATCATTACAAAGACACAACAGGCAAAGAATTGACTACTGATTTTGATTATGGCTACTACAACGGAACTAGAAACACCTATCAACCTAATGAATATACATTACCCGATGGAACAACACCGCTGTCTGCTACATACTACAAGTCAAACACACCAACAACAATAAATATCTATACTTTAAAAACTGATTATACTCAAAATCTTTTCAAAGGCAAATTAGGTGCGGGGTATAAGGTTTCTTTGGTAAACACTGTCAACACGTTTAATTTTTACAACATTGAAGGCGGTATTGCATCATTGGATTCTTCTCGTAGCAACAAATTCGATTACGCAGAAAATGTCAATGCCCTCTATTTAAATTACCAACGCACATTCAATAAAATTGATGTGCAAATAGGTGTACGAATGGAGAACACAAACAGTAATGGTAAATTAAAAACCTCTGCTACAGCAAATGATAAGGATGTAAAACGCAGCTATACAGATTTTTTTCCCAGCGCAGGAATCACTTACAACATCAACAAGGACAATTCTGCAGGATTAATTTACAGTTCGCGAATTGACAGACCGAATTATCAGGAGTTAAATCCATTTGAATACAAACTTGATGAATTAAGTTTTAGAAAGGGAAATCCATTTTTAGATCCACAGTATTCTAACAAAATAGAACTTACACACACTTATAAATATATCATTACAACATCAGCAGGATACAGTCACACAAAAGACTTTTTTGCACAGATTACTGACACACTTGGAGAAGGAAAGAGTTATTTGATGCCTCGTAATCTGGCTACAGAAGATGTATTGAGCGTTAGTTTAAGTGCATCACTACAGCCGCTTAAATGGTACAGCATTTATTTAAATGCAAGTGTTGACAATCAAAAATACAAAGCAGACTATGGTGGTAATAAAACCATAAACGCACAGTTTACTTCGTTTAATCTATATGGACAAAATACATTTAAGCTGCCTTATCAGTTTACATTTGAACTCTCTGGATGGTACAACTCCGGAGGTGTTTGGGGTGGATCATTTAAAACCAAGGCACAGGGATCATTAGATGTGGGTCTTCAGAAAAAATTATTGAAAGACCAAGCAACATTAAAAATTTCATATACCGACTTATTGCATACAACACCATGGGACAGCTACAACACTTATGCAGGTATTGTGAGTCGTGCATGGGGCAATTGGGAAAGTCAGCAACTCAGGCTGTCTTTTACCTGGCGTTTTGGGAATAAACAGATGAAAAATATCAGACAGCGCAGTAGTGGCAGTGAGCAGGAACAAAAAAGAATCGGAGGTGGAGAATAGTTTAATCTTCCGGTAATAATAAGAATATTTACTTATTTCTCAAAGCCTGCCCGGATAGCAGGCTTTGTTCGTTTGGCACATGGCTAATTTCTTATTTTTGCATTCACATTAAAATTGCACATGTCAGAATTATCAAAAATATATAACCCACAGGAAACGGAATCCAAATGGTATGCACATTGGATGAATGAAAAATTTTTTAAGTCAGTTCCTGATGAGCGTCCACCCTACACTATTGTTATTCCTCCGCCCAATGTAACAGGAGTATTACACATGGGGCATATGCTCAACAACACTATTCAAGATGTGCTTATCCGTAGAGCACGTATGTTAGGTAAAAATGCATGCTGGGTTCCGGGAACCGATCATGCCTCTATTGCCACAGAAGCTAAGGTAGTGCAGATGTTGCGCGACAGAGGAATTAAAAAATCCGATCTTACAAGAGAAGAGTTTTTAAAATATGCCTGGGAGTGGAAAGAGAAATATGGAGGAATAATCCTTGAACAATTAAAAAAATTAGGTTGCAGTTGCGATTGGGATCGTACACGATTTACAATGGAAGACGATTTAAGTGAAGCTGTAATTGATGTATTTATTGACTTGTATAATAAGGGCTACATCTATCGTGGACTACGTATGGTAAACTGGGATCCTGCAGGGTTGACAGCTGTAAGTGATGAGGAAGTAATACATAAAGACGTTAACTCAAAACTATATTATGTAAGATATAAAATTGACGGTACTGCTGATGAATGGATTACTATTGCAACAGTTCGTCCTGAAACTATTTTAGGCGACACTGCCGTTTGTGTGCATCCTGAAGATGAACGTTACACACACTTAAAAGGAAAATTCTGTATCATTCCTATTGTGAACAGAAGAGTTCCCATAATTTTTGACGACTACATTGACAAGGAATTCGGAACCGGTGCACTTAAGGTAACGCCTGCACATGATATCAACGACTATAACCTTGGATTAAAACATAAACTCGAAGTCATTGACACGTTGACACCCGATGGTAAAATGAGTGAGGCAGCAGGACACTACATTGGTGAGGATAGATTTATTGTAAGAAAGAAAATCGCAAAAGACCTTGAAGCAAGTGGCCACTTAATTAGGACGGAAGACTATAAAAACAAAGTAGGATATAGCGAACGTACAGATGCAGTTATTGAACCTCGCCTGAGTTTACAATGGTTTGTGAATATGCCGGAAATCAGTAAACCTGCATTAGAAGCAGTGGTTAATGGTAACATCAAACTGATTCCTGATAAATTTATCAGTACCTATCGCTACTGGATGGAGAATGTTAAAGACTGGTGTATATCGCGACAACTATGGTGGGGACAACGCATTCCGGCATGGTATGATGAATCCGGAAATTTTGTGGTAGCCAAAACTCCGCAGGAGGCATTGGCGAAGTTTGAAGAAAAAAACATAAAAATAAATGCAGATAAGATAAAACAGGATGATGACGTATTAGATACCTGGTTTTCATCATGGTTGTGGCCTATAAGTGTTTTTGACGGATTTAAAGACCCAACGAACAAAGAGATTAAATACTACTACCCTACCAACGATTTGGTGACAGCACCTGAAATACTTTTCTTTTGGGTGGCACGAATGATTATTGCAGGATTAGAATATCGAAATGACATTCCATTTGAGCGTGTCTATCTTACAGGCATTGTTCGTGATAAGTTAGGCAGAAAAATGAGTAAGTCATTAGGCAATTCGCCTGACCCACTTGAGTTGATTGATAAATATGGTGCTGATGGTGTTCGTGTAGGCATGTTGCTTTCTTCACCTGCCGGCAACGACTTATTGTTTGATGAATCTTATTGTGAGCAAGGCCGGAATTTTGCCAACAAAATGTGGAATGCATTTCGTCTGATAAAAAACTGGCAGCCTGATGCATCACTGCGCCAATCCGAAACAGGTAGGATTGCAACAGCATGGATGAAATCAAAATTCAATGAACAATTGACACTCATCAACGACAGTTATGATAAAATGCGCATCAGTGAAGTGCTCATGATTAAATACAAGTTGTTTTGGGATGATTTCTGTGCATGGTATTTAGAAATGATAAAACCACCTTATGGGAGTGTTGCAATAGATTCAGAAACTTATAATACAACTATAGATATTTTTGAAAACCTGCTGCAGATACTACATCCATTCATGCCATTTATTACAGAAGAGTTGTGGCATGAACTTAAAAACAGAAATTACAGAGATTGTATTATCGTAAGCATGTGGCCCAAACAAGCATCAACAGATAATGCTATATTAGAAGGTATGACACATGCACAAAACATTATTTCTACTTTAAGAACTTTTCGAAACGAGAAAGGTATATCCCCTAAAACTCCATTACAATTGCTAACAAAAGAGAAACATCTATCTACATTTGATAATATCATACTTAGATTAGCTAATGTCAGCAGCATTGAAAAAGCCAATAGCTTTGATAAAGCATTTGCTTTTATGGCAGGAACACAAGAATATGCTATACCTTTCGATCAGAATATTGATACTGCTGCAGAACGTCTCCGCATTGAAAAAGAAATTGCTTACAACAAAGGTTTTCTTGACACTGTTATGAAGAAATTAGGTAATGCAAACTTTGTCAGCAAAGCCAAGCCTGAGGTTATTGCCAGTGAAGAGAAAAAGAAATCAGATGCCGAACAAAAAATAAAATCATTAGAGCAACAACTTAATATGATGAGCTAACTGAATATGGACAAACCGGCAGAATGGGTCAAGGTATATACTACAACACAACCACACAAAGTTGAAATTGTGCGTGCTGTATTGGAAGAACATGATATTGAAAGCATGGTAATCAACAAAAATGATTCAAGTTATCCGGGATTAATAGGCAATATTGAAATATATGTACTCGATAAACTTGAAGTGCTTGCACGGTTTATTATAAAAGACAACGAACTTTGAATAACTTTTGGACAAGAGCATTTACGGGCGCTGTATTTGTAGCAGTTATGATTGCTGCAATTGAATTCAGCCCCTATACATTCATGATACTTTTCATGGTCATCAACCTGTTGAGCATTATTGAGTTTTATAAACTGTTTATCCGCAACGACCTGACACCAAGAATTTTTTCAGGTATTGTATTAAGTGCGATTCTTTATGCTACCAGTGCATTAGTAGCTTCGGGGACGGCATCTGCGCAGTTATTGTTTATAAATATTCCTATGCTTTTTCTTATTTTCATTTTTGAGCTATATCTCAAATCTGAAAAACCATTTGAAAACATAGCTTATACATTGCTGGGAGTAGCTTATTTAACATTACCTCTTGCACTCTTTAATTCTATGGCATTTTTGCCGGGTGAAAATACTGGCTACCATAGTGGAATCATCATCGGTTATTTTTTAATTCTATGGGCAAGTGACACCGGTGCATATCTTTCGGGTATGAAATTCGGAAAGCATAAACTTTTCGAACGACATTCACCAAAAAAGACCTGGGAAGGCAGTATTGGCGGTTGTCTTGCAGCATTGCTTTTAGGTTATATTAATTCTTTGTTTTTTACACAGCTTGCCTTATCAGAATGGCTGATTGTTAGTTTACTGATAGTAATTACCGGAACTTTTGGCGATTTGATTGAAAGTATGCTTAAACGTAGTCTTAAAATCAAAGACTCAGGAAACATTCTTCCGGGTCATGGCGGTATGCTCGATCGCTTTGATGGACTTTTTATTTCAATCCCTTTTGTTTTTACTTACCTGGCTTTGATTGGGAAAGTTTAAAAACTATTCCAGAAGAATAAGGAAATAAATACTCACGATTTCAATCCTTCTTGAAAAAACTTTTCACAAAATCAAAACTTACCTTTCTTCTTTGAATTAAGGTTATAGTCAACAGAATATTTACCTGCTCCGAAAATTAAAATCAGCACGTAACAGAAAAAATACATGAGCGCCAATTCCGGAACCTCTCCTTTAGAAGCCATGACGAAGGTTGCTACAAGCATATTAAACACCAATACAGATGAAGCCATGCGCGTTTTTAATCCAAGTATGATAAATATAGAACAAATTACTTCAGCAAAAACTACCAAATAAAAAGACATCTTCATGCCAAGCCCAAACGGATCTGCAAATTGTATTTCTGCTCCACTGAATATTTTTTGCAATTTAGGATAACCATGGCCGTAAAGCATCAGCAATGAAACACCTATTCTGAAAAGCAGCAAAGTATATTCCTTGATGGCCATTCGACTTTTGATATTAATTAAATGTGTCATACCAATACTGATTTTGTTTCTCCAAAAATAAAATTTTCTGCGGATTTAAATCTAGCCCACAAAATCAGACATGATTAATAATATTTCAACTCTGTTTTAAGAATGGGAATAAATTTTGAAAATTTTTCTATCAATAAGAATAAAAGGAAATAAAAAAGCTGCACATTGTGCAGCTTAATCTTTTAGTAGCGGGGGCTGGATTCGAACCAACGACCTTTGGGTTATGAGCCCAACGAGCTACCCCTGCTCCACCCCGCATTGTTATTTTGAGGGTGCAAAAGTAATCACTTTGTCCTTATCTGCAAATTTATTCCTCAATAATGCTCAATTATTTCCTTTCTAAGCATATTTAATGCAGTATCTGCAGCTACCTGAATGATTCGCAGACGGTTTGTACCCAATAAAAATTTTCTGGCATAACAAGAATCGTGTGTAGCAATACCCATCCAAACTGTGCCTATCGGTTTTTCTACACTTCCGCCACCCGGCCCGGCAATTCCGGTTATACTCAATGCAAAATCTGTATTATAAATTTTTCTTGCTCCTATTGCCATTTCAATTGCAACAGCTTCGCTGACGGCACCATAATCTTTCAATGATTGTTCACTTACACTTAACTGACTCATCTTTGAAGCATTGCTATAACTCACCGTACCTCCCATAAAGTATGCTGAACTTCCTGGGATTGAAGTAATGAGATGTGATAAAAATCCTCCCGTACAACTTTCTGCAACTGCAATGGTTTTTTGTTTTTCCAACAAAAGACTCCCTACAACAGATTGAATAGTGTCATCATCATAACCGAATATGTAGGGTGCAATTAGCTCTTTGAGTTTAGAAATTCTCTGATTCATGTCTCGCTCCATGTCTTCAACACCTTTACCAGTAAGTCGTAAACGAACCATTCCCGCTGCAGGCAGATAGGCTAATTTAAAATGTGGAGGTAAGTCATTTTCCCATGATGCTATCCTATCTGACAAGTCACTCTCACCAATACCTTGCGTAAGAATAGTTTTATGCACAATAGGCATTGCTTTATACTGTTGCTTTAATTTAGGTAGTACATCATTCTGCATCATTGCCTGCATTTCGAATGGCACACCCGGCATACTGACGAAAACATGTTCGCCATAATTGAACCACATTCCCGGAGCAGTTCCTTTCTTATTATAAATTGGAACACATGCAGAAGGCAACTCAGCCTGACGCTTGTTTGTTTCTGTAACTACCTTACCGCGTGCATGAAAAATATTTTCAATATCACTATATGCCTGCTTGTCAAACACAAGATGTGTATTAAAATATTTACACAACACATCCTTGGTTAAATCATCTTTTGTAGGCCCTAATCCACCGGTAATGAGAATAATTTGCGCCCTGCTCTTTGCAGCATTTAAAGCATCAATAATTTCCTGTTCATTATCACCAATGGTTGTAATTTGTTTCAGCCAATAACCGGAAAGACTTAGTTGTTGTCCAATCCATGTTGCATTGGTATTTACAATTTGTCCAATAAGCAATTCATCACCAATATTAATTAGCTCTACATTTGTTATCATAAAATGAACTTTAAATTAATTAAGTAATTTAGCTGCATTAATTTCAGATTAAGTAAACAAACAATATTGATTGCAGACACATAATGGCAATATGTTTGAATTGAAAAACAAAATTCTAAAAAAATAGATTATGAAAAGGTTTCTTTTAATTGCACTTGTGTTTATAGGGCAACAAACTTATGCACAGAAAAAGATTTTTAAGGCAACAAATAATACCCCTTCAAATCAAGGTGAAGGTTTGGCAAATAATGATATCATTAGTGGCCTTAGAGAAGCGCTAAAAGTAGGCACCAATAATTCCACAGCATCAGCATCAAAACTTGATGGCTTCTATAAAAACCCTTTGATAAAAATACCTTTCCCCCGTGAAATACGTGATGCGGAAAATACTTTACGTAGTATGGGGATGGATAAAGAAGTTGACAAATTTGTAAAAACATTGAATCGTGCAGCCGAGGATGCAGCAAAATCGGCAGCACCAATTTTCATCAACTCTATTCAGCACATAACTATTAATGACGGTCTTGCCATTTTAAGAGGTGGTAATGATGCAGCAACACAATTTTTAAAAACCACTTCAAATGCTGCACTCATTGCTGCATTCAAGCCAATTGTACAAACTTCACTTAATAAAGTAAAGATAACGCAATACTGGAATCCGCTAATGTCAACTTATAACAAAGTGCCATTTGTGAAAAAAGTAAATCCTGACTTGAATCAATACGTTACCGACAAAGCGATTGAAGGCCTTTTTAAACTAATAGCTGCAGAAGAACTGAAGATCAGAAAAGACCCTGCTGCACGTATTAATGATATTCTTAAAAGTGTATTTGGGTAAAGAAACTTAACGTATTAACGAAACACTACCAGTATAATCGTAGTGTTTACCACTGTAAGTTGTTACTTTAAGAGCATATACATATACACCTTGCGGAGATAGATTTCCTTTTGAATCAACTCCATCCCAGGTCTTACTCAAATTATCTGTTGTATAAACCAACTGCCCCCAACGGTTATATATATTCATTGTAAGACTTTGCACATTAGTAGCATAACCCGGATCAAAAAATGTTTCATTGCGACCATCACCATTGGGTGTAAACGCATTTGGAATATAAAATGGAGTGATGAAAATTTCACGTGCTAATGAGTCTATACAACCTGCAACGTTTGTAACATAAAGCTTTGCATTGTACTTTCCCGGATCAGCATAAAAGTGACTTACATTTTGTAAGGTTGAAGTATCACCATCACCAAAATCCCACAACCAGCTTACAGCATTTGCAGAAACATCACCAAACGTTACTTCAGAATTAAATAACGGTGCCTGATCGGGTGCTATTGTAAATGAAGCTTGTGGTAAAGGGAATACTGTAATGTTTACATTCGCTATTGATTCACCAACACAATTGTTTGGAGACGTTATGATTAATGATACGGGATAACTTCCTGAACCGGAAAACTGATGTGTAGCATTTAGAGAATTGTAAACTGTATTATCAATATTCCATTCAAACACTGATCCTAACTGATATTGCGAAGTGTTAGTGAAATTTATTATTGGAAGTTCACAGGTCAGACTACTGTCGTTGGTAAAAGAAACTACAGGCAGTGGATAAGTTTCAAAATTATGGCTGGCAGAAGCTTTGCATCCTGCTGTGGAAGTTACTGTACACACATAGCTTCCGGAAGAATTAACAGCAATTGATTGTGTAGTTGCTCCTGTTGACCATAAATATGATGCAAAGTTTCCAGTAGTAAGTGTGGCTGAAATGCCATCGCACTCTCCGTCAGAACCTGAAATAACAGGTTGAGGCAATGGATTAACAACTACTCTTGCTACTCCTGAAAAATTGCCTGAGCAGTTTGCATCACTAATTTGAGTAAGCGTATAATCTGTTGTACTAACCGGAGTAACTATAATTTGTGCTGCTGTAATGTTACTATTTAAAATTGCTGACACATTTGTGCCATCACTATAGCGATAGCTATAAGGTGCAGTTCCGGTAAACTGAACCTGAAGTGTAGTTGACTGTCCAATACAGATAGATGTTGTACCTGAAATTATTGCAGTAGGCAGTTGGTTTATTGTTACAGTAAATGGTGCTGAAGTTCCTGTACATCCGTTAACATCTGTTACTGTTACAATATAGTTAGCACCATTTGAAACAGTTATAGAATCTGTAGAAGCTCCGGTAGACCATTGATAATTTGAATAACTTCCTGCAGTCAATGTAGTTTGTGTACCATTGCATATTGCATTGTTGCCTGAAATTATTGGAGTTGGAAGATTCCACACTGTAACTACCTGATTGGTGGAAGCAGTACATCCATTTGCATCAGTAACTGTTACTACATAATTTCCCCCTGAAGATACTGAGATTGTACTGGTAGTTGCAGAAGTATTCCATAGATATGATGCAAAACTACCTCCACCAATGTTAAGTACAGAAGAGTTTCCTGAACAAAATTCTGAAGTTCCAGAAATTACAGGAACAGGAAGAGGATTCACCACAACATTAAACGAAGTTGATGCAACACAACCATCATTATTGGTTACCGTAACAGAATATGTACCTGACTGATTCACTGATATAGTTTGTGATACAGCACCTGTTGACCATTGCCATGAAGCAAAGCTACCTGCATCTAAAATTGAATTTTGATTTTGACATATTGCTGCCATTCCATTGATAACAGGAATAGGGTTTTGAAAAGAAAGTAAATTATAATTTGATGAGCCAACACATCCGTTGACATCTGTAACTGTTACAGTATAGTTTCCAGAAACATTAGTAGTAATTGAAGATGTGGTATTTCCATTTGACCAAAGGTAAGATGCATAACTTCCTGCAACAAGATTGGCACTGGCACCAGGACATATACCTGCCGGACCACTAATGGTTGGTACTGGCAATGCATTAACTGTAATTACTTTATTTGTTGTTGCAGTACATCCTGCTGCATTAGTTACTGTTACTATATAATTACCTGATGTAGTGACATTGATAGTCTGTGTAGTTGCTCCACCACTCCACAAATAATTTGTGTATCCACTTCCAGCATTGAGTGTTGAGTTACCTCCAGCACAAAATGAAGTTATACCGGTTATGGCTGGTGTTGGGTTGGCATTAACTGCAAGATTAAATGTTGCTGTCCCTGTGCATCCATTAGCATCAGTAACTGTTACAGAATAATTTCCTGCAGTATTTATATTAATACTTGAAGTTGTTGCTCCTGTTGACCATGAATATCCGGAATAGCTACCAGCACTGATGGTACTGCTCTGCCCCTGGCAAATGCTGTTGTTTCCCGTGATGGATGGAACAGGATTTGTGTTGATAGTTGTTGTTGCAGATTTACTTCCTGTGCAACCATTGGCATCTGTAACTGTTACAGTAAAAGTTGAAGCAGTGTTAACTGTTATATTTGATGTCGTTGCACCATTTGACCACTGATAAGAAGCATAACTTCCCGGTACCGTCAACGTTGTGTTTTTACCTGCACAGAATGCTAATGTGCCTGTTACAGATGGCACTGGCAATGCATTAACTGTAATTACTTTATTTGTTGTTGCTGTACATCCTGCTGCATTAGTAACGGTTACTGCATAGTTGCCACCTGTGGTGACATTGATAGTCTGCGTAGTTGCTCCACCACTCCACAAATAGTTGGTATATCCTCCACCAGCATTAAGTGTTGAGTTACCTCCTGCACAAAATGAAGTTACACCGGTTATAGTTGGTGTTGGATTGGCATTAACTGCAAGATTAAATGTTGCTGTACCTGTGCATCCATTGGCATCTGTAACTGTTACAGAATAATTTCCTGCAGTATTTATATTAATACTTGAAGTTGTTGCTCCGGTTGACCATGAATATCCGGAATAGCTGCCGGCATTAATGGTACTACTTTGCCCCTGACAAATGCTGTTATTTCCCGTGATGGATGGAACTGGGTTTGCATTGATAGTTGTTGTTGCAGATTTACTTCCTGTACAACCATTGGCATCTGTAACTGTTACAGTAAAAGTTGAAGCAGTGTTAACTGTTATATTTGATGTCGTTGCTCCATTTGACCATTGATAAGAAGCATAACTTCCCGGCACTGTCAACGTTGTGTTTTTACCTGCACAGAATGCTAATGTGCCTGTTACAGATGGTACTGGCAATGCATTAACTGTAATTACTTTACTTGTTGTTGCAGTACATCCCGCTGCATTAGTAACGGTTACTGCATAGTTGCCACCTGTGGTGACATTGATAGTCTGCGTAGTTGCTCCACCACTCCACAAATAATTTGTGTATCCTCCTCCAGCATTGAGTGTTGAGTTACCTCCTGCACAAAATGAAGTTACACCGGTTATGGTTGGTGTTGGATTGGCATTAACCGCAAGATTAAATGTTGCTGTTCCTGTGCATCCATTGGCATCTGTAACTGTTACGGAATAACTTCCTGCAGTATTTATATTAATACTTGAAGTTGTTGCTCCTGTTGACCATGAATATCCGGAATAACTACCTGCACTGATGGTACTGCTTTGCCCCTGACAAATACTGTTATTTCCCGTGATGGATGGAACTGGGTTTGTGTTGGCAGTAACATTAACAGATGCAGTTGCAGTACATCCTCCCGAATAGGTAACTGTAACAGTATATACATTACTTGTACCAACAGAAACTGATTGTGTAGTTGCTCCGGTTGACCATTGATAAGAAGTACCCGCTGTTGCTGTAAGTGTTGTATTACTTCCTGAGCAAATGGTCAATACTCCATTAATAATGGCAACAGGTGCTGATTGAGTAACTACAACAGGTGTAGATACAGCAGAGCAATTGCCAAACTGAGTAACTGTGACAGTATATGTTCCGGCTGATGATACTACTATAGTATCTGTAGTTGCCCCATTACTCCACAAGTAACTATTTCCGGGGTTAGCTTGTAAAACTACTGAGCCTCCGGGACATAATGCAGTAGAGCCCAATGGTGTGATGGTGGCTGTTGGTGTTACAAAAATTACTTTTACTTGTTTACTTGATGCAAAACATGCCGGAGAGCTATTCAATACTGCATATTGATAAACACCTGATGGAGTGATGTTAGCCTGCGTAACAACAATAGTTTGCGTAGTTTGACCATTATTCCAATTATAACTTCCCGCAGGTGACGCAGTCAATACAACAGAATCACCATCGCAAGCATAAACTGTATCCAGGTTTTGTGTAATTGGCACACCATTAGCTGTAATACCTACATTGCCAATGCTTGAAAAACTTTTAGCTTCTAAAAAAACACCAGAGTCAAAAACACCATCATTCACATCTGCAATTGCAAATTTCATGTGATAGGTCTGACATGGCATAACTTTTATCCCTGCTGATATAACAGTCGTGAAACCATCAAAAAAGTTAGCAGTACCACCGTTGGGCACATTATCAACAAAATATGTACAATGATTGCATGGCCCGGAAGATACTCCGGCACTATATCCATTATTTACATTATTTATTGAAACAGGTATTGAAGTTCCCGGAATAAGAGCTAAATTCTTTGGACTACCGGGAATACCAGGTCCTGAAATATAAAAAGCAAAAACATCATTATATGCAGTGTTTACATAATCATTATATTCTTCAGAAGCAAAAACAAACTTAAAACCAATACTGTCTGCCGCTGGGGTAAAATCAAATTCAAGCACAGCAGCATCTTGGGTCAGATTAGGTGCTACAATTAAATTTAATTGGGCATCACCAGAAGCGCTCATATCACTACTATGGAAATCTGATGGCGGAGAAGTTGGTGTTTGACCTGCATTACCTGTTGAAAGAAATACACCTCTTGTAATCCCTAAATTACATCCACCTGTACACCTGAAAGTGCCCTTAGAACTTGCATTGCCTGTATAAGTTATGTTAGCTACTGAAACTCCTGTTCCTACAAGAGTATCAACAATAGCTGCTGCAGGATTTCCTGACGTTACCGTTAATTGTGCTTGTGTACTTAGCCCTAGTAATAATATAAAGGCAGTGCACAGATAGTTTAAAATTTTCATTTTTTTGGCTTTTTGGCAAACCAAAAGTACGATATTTTATTTAAACGTGAAAGTATTTAATGCGCATCCAGCCAATTTGTGCCAATTCCAATTTCTACTTCTAATGGAACCCTGGTTTTTATGGCGTGAATCATCTTTTCTCTGATAATTGGTTTTATTAAATCAACCTCATCTTTATGAGCATCGAAAACAAGTTCATCATGCACCTGAAGTGTCATTTTAGATTTAAGATTTTGTCTTTTAAATTCCTCATGAATATGAATCATTGCCAGCTTAACTAAATCGGCAGCACTACCCTGTAATGGCGAATTAATTGCCTCGCGTTCGGCAAAACCTCTCACTGTAAAATTTCTTGAATTAATATCCTTTAGATATCGCCTTCTGCCCATGAGCGTTTTAACATAACCATTATGGCGGGCAAACTCCAACGTTTCACTCATATAGTTACGAAGCTTTGGATACTGAACAAAATAATTCTCGATTAATTCAGCAGCCTCTTTTCTGGGAATTCCCAAACGTTGCGATAAACCAAATGCTGAAATAGCATAAATAATTCCGAAGTTAACCATCTTTGCTTTGCTTCGCATTTCCTTCGTTACATCACCAAGAGCAACATTATATACCCGTGCTGCTGTTGCCTGATGTATGTCAAGCCCCTGCCTGAATGCTTCAAGCATATTCTCATCACCACTAATTTCTGCCGCTAATCGTAACTCTATCTGAGAATAATCTGCTGACAACAATATGTGATCATTGTCACGTGCAATAAATGCTTTACGAACCCGCTGACCACGTTCAGTTCTTATTGGAATGTTTTGAAGATTAGGCCCAATAGAACTCAATCTTCCTGTAGAAGCAATAGTTTGATTGAATGTAGTGTGCACCCTGCCGGTTTTGACATTAACCATTTGAGGCAACGCATCAACGTAAGTTGATTTTAATTTTGTCAGTTCACGATATTCAAGAATCTTCTCGGCAATTGGATAATCTTGCGCCAATTTACTCAACACTTCTTCATTGGTTGAATGTTGACCTGTTGCAGTTTTTTTATCTACAGGAAGTTTCAGGTGTCCGAATAATACATCACCAAGTTGTCGTGGTGAATCAAGATTAAATTCCAATCCTGCAATGTCAAAAATAGCTGAACGATATTTCAACATATCTTGTTCTAATTCTTTAGAGTATACATTCAGATAATCTACATCTATTTTAACGCCTTCATATTCCATATCGGCCAATACAGGAATCAGTGGAAGTTCAATATCCTTCAAAACACCTTCAACCTCATGCTTTTCGACCATAGGTGATAACACTTGCTTTAACTGAAATGTTATGTCAGCATCTTCTGCAGCATACTCTTTTATTTTATCAATCGGAACATCTCGCATACTGCCCTGATTTTTCCCCTTTTTACCAATCAGTTCTTCAATATGCACTGGTGTGTAGCCAAGATATGTCTCACTCAGATAATCCATACCATGTTTCATATCAGGCTCAACTAAATAATGGGCAATCATCGTATCATACAATGGAGCTTTCACCTCAACTCCATAGCGTTTCAGCACAAGCATATCAAACTTAATATTTTGTCCGATTTTTAAAATTGAAGCATGTTCAAGCACAGGTTTAAATTTATGACAAATGGATTTTGCTTTCTCAAAGTCTTCAGGACAAGGAATATAATAACCTGTTCCGCTGTTGAACGAAAATGATAAGCCTACAATGTTTAATGAAAAATAATCTAATGAAGACGTCTCTGTATCAAAACATATTTCATTCTGATTCAGTAACTCCTTAACCAAATCATCAATAGCTTCATCATGCTCTACCAAAGTATAGGTATGTGCTGTATTTTGAATATTCTTTCCTTTGACAACTACACTTTCACTTCCTATACTCTCATCTTCAAATAAACTTGTCTGAACTGAAGTGGATGTGGCTGATTTTAAGTCACGATTGACAGAAAAATCTTCGCCAAGAATTCTCTTGCCCAGAGATCTGAATTCTAGTTCTGTAAAAAGTTGAGATAATTTTTCTTTGTCAGGTAACGACATCAACAAATCATCATCATTAACTTCAACAGGAACATCAAGAATTATTGTAGCAAGCTGTTTTGAAATTCGTGCCTGCTCAACATTATTGCGGATATTCTCACCAAGTTTACCTTTAATATTTTCTGCATTGGCAATCACATTCTCCATGCTGCCATATTCTTTAATTAATTTTTTTGCAGTTTTTTCACCCACACCGGGTATGCCAGGTATGTTGTCAACAGCATCACCCCACATACCCAAAATATCAATTACCTGTTTTGGGTTTTCTACTTCCCACTTTTCCTGAATTTCCTTTACTCCCAAAATCTCAATATCGTTGCCTAAACGTCCGGGCTTATAAATAAAAACATTGGGTGATACCAACTGTGCATAGTCCTTATCCGGTGTTACCATAAATACAGTGTAACCTTCTTCTTCCTTTTGTTTGGCCACAGTTCCTATGATATCGTCAGCTTCATAACCATCGTATTCCAAAATTGGAATATGAAATGCTTTGATAATTTCTTTGATATACGGAACTGCTGTCTGTATATCTTCAGGCATCTCTTGTCGGTTTGCCTTATAAAAACTATGTTCAGCGGCACGTGTGGTTTCTGCAGCGGCATCAAACACTACGGCAATATGTGTAGGTTTTTCTCTTCGCATCAAATCAAAAAGTGTTGAAGTAAATCCACTTACGGCAGACACATTCTGCCCCTTGCTGTTAACTAATGGCGTTTTGCTGAATGCAAAATATGCCCGATATATTAATGCATAAGCATCGAGTAAGAAAAGGCGTTTGTCTTCATTCATATTTTTGAAGATATTATTTTCCTGATTTTTTCAATTGTTAATTCAACTTCTTGTGCGGTAGTATATTTTCCAAGACTGAATCGCACAGAATTATAAGCTTCTTTTTCTGTCAACCCCATTGCAAGCAATACATGTGACGGTTGTGGCAATGCCGCAGTACATGCAGATCCGGCTGCAATAGCAATAGGCCTGATTTCTTTAATGAGATCTTCGCTTCTTATTGTTTTAAAAGTGAGATTGGTAGTATTATTCAAACGATTCTTTATGCTTCCATTTATCATCACACTCTCAACGGTCTCCAATTGCTGCTCAAGTCTTGTGCGAAGTGATGATAATAAAATTCCATTGTCCCACATTTCTTTCTCTGCAATATGACAAGCTTCACCAAGTCCAACAATACCCGGAACATTTAATGTTCCGGAGCGAATACCACCTTCATGACCACCACCATGCATTTGCACCTGAACAGAAACCCTCGGATTTTTTCGGCTGATATACACCGCTCCTACTCCCTTGGGTCCGTACATTTTATGTGCAGAAATCACACAACAGTCTATTTTACATTCTTTGACATCAAACAAAACTTTACCTGCAGCCTGAGTTGTATCAGAAAAAAAAATCACATCATGGTTTCTGCAAATCTCACCCATTGCTGCAATGGGAAACAAAACACCTGTTTCGTTGTTTGCAAACATGGCCATTACCAAAATGGTATCTGAGCGTAAAGACTTTTTCAACAAATCAAGATCAGGCAAGCCATCTCTTTCAACAGGCAAGACTTCAACATCAGCACCAATAGTCTGCAAATACTTACAGGTATCGAGAACAGCTTTATGTTCTGTAGCATAGGTTACGATGTGTTTTCCTTTTTTTGAATAACTTTCGTAAACACCTTTTATAATCAGATTTATTCCTTCTGTGGCACCTGATGTAAAATACAGTTCACGAGGCTCACATCCTATAAGTGCAGCGGCTTTTTCACGAGCTATTTCAACGGCTTCTTTTGCTGCCCATCCAAAAGCATGTGTATTACTTGCGGCATTGCCAAATTTTTGAGAAAAATAAGGCAACATTTTTTCAAACACACGATCATCTACAGGTGTAGTAGCATTATAGTCTAAATATATAGCATCCATCTACAGGTCAAAGAAAGAAAATATTTTGCCTATCTCAGTATAAAAATAAGCTACACTAAATAAAGTATGCCTAAAAAACTAAATTGCTTACGTACACTTATCTCCCAGATCAAAACTAAGTGTAACACTGTAATTGCCTTCCACATTCATTCCTTTAAAATTCAACCTGGCAAGTTTCTTCAAAATGTATTCTCTCAACATGGAGTTACGGGTACCAATACTTGAAACTTTTACCAAACCATCTTCAGCAACGATAAATGAAACTTTAACATGATGAATATCGCAATGCACATCAGACTTATGATTCTCAGACTTTAACTGTGTGGTTGACATATGTGGCTTGATTTCAGCCTGCCCACCTGCAAATGAAAAACTATAAAAACAGATAAGAGGTAAAATAGAATAAAGTGTGCGGAACTTTCTCATGATTGTAACTTTTAAGTTTAATATATGACGCCCATAACGAACAAAAAGTTACCCAAATGTAAAAAACAATTCAATATAACAAACAATTTTTTAGAACTTTTTAAAAGTATCACTAAGTTTGACCCATAAGTGCACAATAAGTTTAAAAGTTAATGTGATGCGACAGAAATTAAATCTGATTACTTTAGGAGTTAAAAATTTTAAAAAATCTCTTGACTTTTACGAGAAAGGTCTAGGCTGGAAAAAGTCGGATAAAAGCATGGACGATCTTGCCTTGTTTCAACTAGGTGGCATTGTTCTGGCACTACATCCTCTGAAAGACCTTGCTGCTGATGCAACACTTAATTATCACGCATCAGAATTTTATGGCCTTACAATATCACACAATACACATTCTGAACAAGAAGTTGACGAAATAATGAAGCAGGTTGCTTCAACTGGTGGGACAATAGTAAAACCGGCACAAAAAGTTTATTGGGGTGGCTATAGTGGTTACTTTAAAGATTTGGATGGTTATCTTTTTGAAGTTGCCTACAATCCTTTTTGGGACATGGATGCCAATGATAATCTTCTTTTATAATCTTCTAAGCAAAGATAATTTAAAAAAATTACAATTAGTGAGAACCACCTTTGCAGACAGGGTAATAGCATTCAATAAAAATCTAAATTATTCCGGCAAATTACCAGAAGGTTTTGATATTCTTAATCCTTTTAGCGACAATCCCGAAACTGCTATTGTCATGCAACAGTTTTATAAAATGTATTATAACGACAATAAAAAAAGGAAATTCATTATTGGCATAAATCCAAGCCGGCATGGTGCAGGTGTTACCGGAGTACCTTTCACAGATACCAAACGTTTAGAAAGTGTTTGCAAAATAAAAATGCAATCTGCGCACACTCATGAAGTTTCTTCTGTATTTATGTACGATATGATTCAATCATACGGTGGTGATAAATTGTTCTATAGTGATTTTTACATTAACTCTCCTTTTCCTTTAGCTATTGTGCGCAGGAAAAACAATACATGGCTCAACGCAAATTACTATGATGATGCCACATTGTTTTTAACACTAAAAGATTATATGATTGAAACATTAAAAAATCATATCAGTCTGGGATTAATTACTTCAGAGGTTTTTATTTTAGGTAAAAAAAACGCTTTATTCATAAGTGAGATAAACAAGGTAACTAAACTGTTTAAAAAAATGACAGTCTTAGACCATCCAAGATTTATACAACAATACAGATCGAAAGAAAAATTAATTTACATCAATAAATACCTGAGTGCATTCAGAAATGCTGAATAAACTATTTGCCGTTTTTGTCAATACAAATTCTTGAATCAACAACTATCATATTGTTTTCATCAGCTTTAATCGGGTTCAAATCCAGTTCGCTGATTTCCGGTGCAATATGCACAAGTGCACCAATGCGCATAACAACTTCAATAAACTTTTCCTCATTCAACCCTTTTTTATTTCTATATCCTTTGATAAGCGGATAGGCTTTTAGCGATTCAATCATTGATTTTACTTCGCCATAAGACATTGGTGCCAGTGCAGAAGCCGTATCCTGTATCAATTCAAGAAACACACCACCAAGGCCACATAATACTACATGACCGAAATCTCCTTGTCTTACAGCACCACAGTATAACTCCTCACCTTTAACCATTTCCTGAAGTAAAACTGCAGATGCATCAGGAATTGTCATGAGTCTTTCGAATGCATTTACTGCCTGATCTATGTTATTAATATTTAACATCACGCCATTGACTTCTGTTTTATGCAAAGGCCCTATCACTTTCATGGCAACAGGAAATTTTATCTTGCTATTGACTTTATCAAACTGATACTTGTCTGAAACAATAAACTGCTCAGCCAGTTCTATACCGGCTGCCGCAAGTAACTCCTGATTTGCTTGTGCATCAAGATAACCATTTTGAGCGGTATTAATGATTGAGCGTATGGACAAAATATCCATCTCAGGTAAGGTGGTTTTCTCAAAACGATACTTTGTTGATGTATATACATGAGCCAATGCTTTTCCAAGATTTACCTCATCAGGAAAATTAACTCTTCGCTTTGACAAAAATTGTTTAATCTCCTTCTCCGCATTAATCAACGAGGGTAGTACCGGATAAATTGGTTTTGAACACGTACTCATTTTTTTATCAAGCAACTCATACACATCTTTTACATTAAACAATCCCGGGCTTCCGAAAACCACGACCATTGCATCAACAACATCATAGCCTTCACAAAAATCAATAATCTCACCAAGATGTTTTGCTGTTCCGGTTGCTAAAAAATCAATTGGATTATTCACAGACGATCCCGGGTTAAGTTTTGACAGCAATACTGCTGTCTTTTCGGCATCAAATTGAGGCACACTCAATCCGTTTGAAGTTAGTGCATCAGTAAGCATGACTGCAGAACCTCCTGCATGAGTGATTATTGCAATATTTTCTCCTTTCAATTCTTTTGACTGCAAAACACTTCCTACTGCGATTAACTCTTCTCTACTACTGCAATATACAATACCTGCCTTGCGAAACAAGGCACGGATTACATTATCTGCTGTGGCTAATGCACCGGTATGAGATGATGCAGCTCTACCCCCTGCTTCTGAATAACCTGATTTGATGGCAGCAATACGACAGCCTTTGTGAATAAGTGATGTTGCATGTTTCAGAAACTTGAAAGGCTTTTTTACCTGCTCAAGATAAAGCAACTGAACCTTTGGACTCTTATGTTCATCAAAATTTACATCAAGATATTCAAGAATTTCTTCAACACCTGTCTGCGCTGCATTCCCTATTGAATAAACATTAGAAAACCTTAATCCAGTTAGTAAAGCAGACTCCATAATAAAAACGGCTGTTGCACCTGAGCTTGAAATTAATTCGCATCCCTGAGGATCATACTGAGGGACAGGAGTAGTAAAAACACCTTTGTAAGTTTCGCAAATGATGCCAACACAATTGGGACCAATTAAAGTGCCTCCTGCTTTATTCACTATATCAGTAAGCTCTTTTTCGAGTTTTATTCCGCTATCGCCTGCCTCTGAAAAACCTGCTGAAAAAACAATAAACGCTTTAGTACCTTTCTTTAGCAATGCCCTGACAGTTTCCAAACACTGACTTGCAGGAATAGCAATAATTGCCAAATCAACAGCTTCCAAATTATTTAGATTGGAAACATAAGTAACTTCTTTAAAACTTACCGGCTTGGGATTTACTGCAAATAATTTTCCTTCAAATTTTCCATGAATAAGATTCTGCAATACCATACCACCGGGTTTGGTAATATTGTCAGAAGCACCAATTACAGCAATGCTTTTGGGCTGAATAAGCTGCGAAATAACCATTATCTAATTTCTCTTTCAAAAGTTGCAAAACTACATTCATTAAACCTGTTGTAATATGACCCGAATCATATTTTAAAGCTTTTCTGACTGAAGTGCAGTGAAATTGATTCATCAAAACAAATAAACCGAATTGTGACAGGACTTTTACATTCAATAACAGAATTAAATTTTACTTTTGCAAGTATTTAAATACTTTTATTATGATAATCAACAAAACAACAGAAGAAATGGACATGCGCGTGTTTGTTCCGATTGAAAGACATAAAAAACTGATTCAGTTATTTAAAGAACTTCCCGTAGGTGAAAGTTTTATTTTTATTAACGATCATGATCCCATACCGCTTTATTATGAGTTTCGTTCAATCTATGGTGATGTAGTAGGTTGGGACTATTTAAACAAAGGCGGCAGAGAATGGAAAGTGAAAGTTACACGTACAGAAGCTTCGCAAGGCAGAGAATTTTCTGACATCTCAACATTATTGGATTTAAGAAAAGCTGATGCTGCTGACCGGAAACAAATCGTGTTTCACCGTTATGGCATGATGGAGCAAGGCAGTACTATGGAGATTATTGCTGCCGAAGATCCAACAGAAATACATGGCATCTTTATTCAAAAGTTTGAAGGTAAGCACCGTTGGATTTATAAGAAGCAAGAAGATGGTGAAGTGGTGGTGCATATCACAAAAACTGAAAGCAGTGGCTTAGGTGATGATGGATTTTCCGTAGTTGAAGAATTTGACTTGAGACCATTTCCTCCGGCAACAAGACATGAAATGTTTTATGATGCCTTTGCTGCTATAAATCCCGGTGAAGCATTTGAATTTATTAATGATCATGATCCTCTTCCACTCTACTATCAGATGGAAGCAGAAAGCGAAGTACCCTTCAAATGGGAATACGTTTTAAAAGGCCCCGAAGAATGGAAGGTAAGAGTCAGAAAAGTTAAAGAATAATATTTTTAGTCTTTTGTTATTCATCAGGAATAAGTTGCCTGAAATTGTTTTATATTTTTGTAATTGCTGTTCAATTTTTACATAAAACAATTTCAGGCAATACTATTTTCATGTTTATAGACAAAGAAACACAACGACTACATTTACGGCCATTAAATACAAATGATACTTTATTCATTCTGGAGTTGTTAAACACAGACGAATGGAAAGAATTTATTGGTGAAAGAAATATCCATAATCATGATGCTGCATTAAAATATATTGAAAACATATTGGCACACTCAGTTTACTACTATCATATAATAGAACTAAAATCTGACAAAAAGCCTGTTGGCATTATAACTTTATTGAATCGGGACAAGCAGCAATTTCCTGACATCGGTTTTGCTTTTTTACCTCAATATACCGGTTATGGATATGCTTTTGAAGCAAGTAGCTTTTATTTAAACTTACTCATTAAGGCCAAATCTTATTCTAAAATAATTGGCGTTACAAAGCCTGACAATTTTAAATCAATAAAATTATTGACTAAATTAGGTCTAAAATATGAATACGACCAGTTAGAAAATGACACATTACTTTCGGTATATTCATTAAAAATACCTGATTGAAAAAGTCAACCAATAATAAATAACGAAACACAATCAATTAAAAAAAATATTTCAGGCAGATTAAACCAATAATATTTTCTGAAGTCATAAGTACAAATCAATAAAATTCAGAAAAATGAAAAAGGGTATTTTAATGTTAAGCTTAGCTGCCGGGATCAGTTTAATGGCAGCATGTAAAAAAGATAAATCAGAAGATTTATTAGACGAACAAACTACACAGCAAGTAACTGCAGATGATGATGCCAGAATTGCAGCATCAGACAATGAAGAACTTGATGATGCTAATCGTATTATTGCTATGCATCCACGCCTAAGAGGCATTAATTTTATGGGAATTTACAATGGCCTTGTCGTACCTTGTAACACTACAATTGATACTTCTTTAATCAGTCAGGGAAAAGTTACAGTTACTTTTAACGGACTCAATTGCAATGGCACACGCAACCGCACAGGAACAATGATTATCCAGCTTCCTTATGATGCAAATACAAGCACCGTTACACCATGGAGTACTGCTGGTAGCCAGTTGACATTAACACTAAACAATGTTGAAATTACCAATGTGAGCAGTGGCAAATCAATTACCATAAACTCAACACGAACCATTACAAACGTAAATGGCGGTTTGATTGACAACTCACCAAACTTTACCACTCCGATTCTGCATCATGCAACCGGTAATACCATGGTAACATTTGATGACGGCACAACAAGATCATGGAATTTTGATCGTAACAGACTTGTTGAAAGAACAAATAATGTTACTACAATAACCATCACAGGTAATGCATCACAAGGTGGCTATTCAAATGTATCTGTTTGGGGTGTAAACCGTGCAGGAAACACCTTCTTTGTATCTACTGATACGCCTATTATTCTCAGTTCAGATTGTAATTATAATCCTATGAGTGGAGTAAGAGTGCATCATGGTGTGGTACGAGAGTTGACAGTAACTTTTGGTATAGATCAACAAGGAAATGCACAAACAAGTGGTTGCCCTTACGGATACAAACTCAACTGGACAAGTGCAAATGGTCAGACACATCAGATAGTCAGAAGCTACTAAGTTTAATGGTTGATTAAATAATAAAGGCATAAAACAATTGCCAAAAAGCTGCCAGTTAAAGGCAGCTTTTTTATTAAATAAACTCAGGTCTCTCAAAAAACAAATCTTAATTCGCACAGTTTTGTATATTGTAATCCTTCGATAGCATTACATCTCAATTTTTTCTAACAAAATATTGCAGCCCAAAATTTCAATCAAGGTTTTCATCCCAACAATTGACAATATTTTATTAGGGGGCTTGCTTATTTGCCTCTCTGTTGCACTTGTTTAATCCTGTCATAGTTGCATTAAATATTGTAGAAACCCCAATAGCAAAACAGCGAAATTAAAATTAAGTATGCAATGTTGTTAGCAGTAAAAAGAAACTTTGAAGTTGTCTTCCAAGTATTCACCTTAAAAACCTTTCGGTTAATTATCAATAATGGAATTATAAGTAATATTAGTAAGTACGGTAGGTAAGAAGCAATATCAATCAATCCGAATTTGTAGCTTTTATATGGAGAAGGGAAATAGAAAATTGCCATTACTGTGGCTAAAGCAAACATGTAATAGGCCAAGCACAAACTCAATGACGCCAGCAGCAATTTATAGTTTGCAAGCTCTGTTTTTCTGTTTTTAATATAACTGATTAGAAAGTAGAAAAATGAAAATACAAAAAGTGTCAGGCAGAGGCGAAGAAACCAGTCAATTGTATTGTTATTTAATGGTGTCTGAAAGTCAAGAAGTTTTTGATATTCAATGTTCGCTGGAAATAATGAGGCTATTTCATAGGAGTGATTTCCTTTTAACAACTCCTCTTTTAGGTTGAATTGAACCATGTGTTTATAGTCATGGTAAAAGTATAAATGAACTATTCCATTGTTCAAGTCCAAAATTGAGGTTAGCAAAGTACCGTCACCAATTTTTTTTCTGCACACATGCATTGTATCTGACAGTGCAGTGCAAAATGCAAGTGAAGTGTCAATCTTGTCTTTCAAAAATGCAACTCCGTCAACATAACGCTGTTGCTTAATACTGCCAAAGTCAGTAATTGTTGAAGGGCAAAAGTTAGCAAGTACATACTTGTTGTCGTTGCCAGGAATTAGTTCATAGGGCTCAACAATTAGATACTTCCCTGATTTGTCTGTATAGATAAATACATCATTGGAAAATGTACTATGGTCATATTCTTCAATAAATGCTTGTACTTCTTCAACGTTTTTACAGGAATGTAAAATGTCTTTTAGGTATTTTGACCTGCTTTGAATTGGTTTCTTGTTCACGAATGATTTTACCTTGTAGGGTGTGGGGGTTGCTAAAGTGCCAAACGAAAGTCCATACTCATTCATTCCTGATTGCGGGGTAAGGTCATTCCCACCCTGGTAATTTGCACCTGTAAAAACTGCTCCGTAACCGTTTGTCTCAAACCATATACGTGGTTGGCTAAACCATGTGTCATAATTCATTCCATACATGGTTTTATCTCCCACAGTTACTTTGTAGGTGCTGCAAGAATTTCCTGTAAGGAAAGACAACATTAATATTGCCAGAAGCAAAGTCAATTTATTTTTCAAATTGCTCATTAGTCCCAATAGCTTAATTATAATAACTCCAACGAATTTTTCTTTGCAGTATTATACATACTGTTCAAAGTTAGCACCGTCCTCAAAGCTTACCGATAATATCAGTCTTAAAAAGACACTTCACAAACGTATTTAAAAATTAGAAAAGATTTGAGCTTTAAAAGTATAAATATAACTACTCCACTTGCTTATAATTGTTGGTGTCATCAGCGAACAAATTACATTCTCAAATATTCTAAAAAGTATCTAAAACATTTTAGACTTCGACAAGTTGATGGAAACCCTCAACCATCGTACTCTGAACTATCCGTGTGGAATTTTTCAACTAAAAACAAGGCACAAACAACCCAATTAAAGCCATCAATAATATACATGCTGACCAGGTTTTGTTATTTCTAATCGCTGTACTTACTTGCTTCCTGTTAAATTAGTGGATAAGGAAATTACTAATATTATCGCCAACATTATTGTTGAAATTAATTGTTCTTGTTAACATACTAATTTTTTCCTAAGGTTACAAAGTCAAGTTTTGATTTAATGAAAAGGGTTATCCATGAGGCTAAAACAAATGGAAATGTCAGTTGAATCATGTTATTGTGATACATGAACAGGCTTATTGCAATAGATAAAATCACAGAGGTTATGACCCAAATACCATCCTTAATATGGTCTCCTGCAAAAACTATAGCACATAATACTGCATTATAACCAAATAAACCTAAATAGATATTTTCAGTTGGAACAGAAAAATATGCTGATACAATGGATGCAAGCAATGCGCCTGCAAGCCCATATAATGCAGCAATTGGCGAACTGATAAAAACTGCTACAAAAAATATTAAACCTGAAACGAAATTACCTTGAAAAATAACTTGTCCATAGCCATTAAAAGCAAAGGCAAAATGGTCGGTGGTATTAATAGCTGAGAGAGCTGTTTCTGCCTGAATATTGGCAAGGTACTTACTAATAAAATAAAGCATAATCCAAATCACTAAAACAAAGGGAAAAGTAAATGCAGTAACATTACGTTTAATAAAAAAGTGCTGAAGTAGTGTTGCCGCAATAGCCCCAATGACGATTAATATCCAGCAAATAAACAACGGCTTAAAGAAAACAATTACTCCAACACCAACCAATGCTGCACTAAATCCGTATAATCCTTTGTTTATTTCTGACTCATCATATTTTAGCAGCATGGCTGTAGCAGTTCCACAAACTACTGCTAAAAGTGCAGCAATTCCCATCGTTACTGAACCGTAGAAAATACCTGCTAAAAAAAGAAAACCACAAAGCGCATTTTCCTGAAGCATTATTTGCCCTAACCCTTTTAGTATGATAGATATAATGGAATTGTCCCTTCCCAATAGCTTTAAGTTCATGTTTTTAAAGTTGCTTCCTGTAATAAATCAATAGTTGTTTCTAATAAATACTGATAAATTTTTCTACTTCAAACATTCATGTTTTTAATTCTTATTTCCTCAATGTCATATAAGATTCGGTTTGTGTATTACCGAAGTATTGCATTTTTAGTACTGTGGTTTAATCGAAGAATTCAGATAGTTATCGGGATTGAATTTTACACTTACTTTGATACGAAGTCGTTCAGCCCACCTATTGCCTATGCAATATTAGCGTTATGTCATTCTATTCTTTCAGCCATCTGAACCATATCTTTTGGTCAATTATCGGAATACTATTTTGCTTGCAAACATTCATCGTATGTCCTGTTCCACCTGTCATTGGGTTGTCTAAATCGTCATAGAAAATACCAAACGTTGCCGGCTTTATTTCGTCCGTTCCAATTGCTTTAATAGTATCTCGGATTATATAAGCTGCTTTTATTGTATAACGATTTTTGTCACCTGAAACAAATTTATCAATAAGCTTTTCCATTTTCTTATTGCTTTTTGACTGATATACCACTTCGGGTGCAGCAGCAATATCTATTTCGTCCAAAGCAATGGTTGCATATGCTTGATTGGTTTTCTTTCTATGTCCGGAATATGGCGTAATAACTTGTAATCTTCTACTGTCGATTGCGGTGACACCATCAGAAAACAGTTGATCTGAACCTTCGGCATTTCCACTTCTAAATAAAATATTCTTTGTCGTAGAAGTCAACAACTTTCCAAGTGCTGTCAACTTTTTTTTGTCTGCTTCTAAAACATTTCTTTTGCCTTCAACTAGAACAATTGAACCGGCTTTATCAAACTGTCTTACAAATTCTTTTAATGTCATATTCGTCTGCTCTTGCATTTTACACTAATTATACCCCTCATCAACCTTCGTTAATTAAACCCTTTTCGGTGGATTGGCTAAACTACATGCGTTTTTACCCTGAAAACAAAGTTATTGTTTTTATTTCACTAAATGAATTAATGAAAATGCCTTAAAGCTAAAGTACAAAGCTTTATTCGAAATTAACTCTACAAAAAAAGCTGCCCTTATGAGGCAGCTTGCAATAATGTTTAAGATATGTTATGCATCTACTTTAGCATATTTGGCATTGCGCTCAATAAACTCTCTGCGTGGTGGCACTTCATCGCCCATGAGCATGCTGAAAATGTGGTCGGCTTCGGCAGCACTTTCAATGGTAACCTGTCGTAAAGTGCGGCTTGATGGGTCCATGGTTGTTGACCATAACTGTTCTGCATTCATTTCACCAAGACCTTTGTAACGCTGTATATTTACGCTGCTTTCTTTTTCGCCAGCCAGTTCCTTGACGATAGCAATACGCTCTTCATCTGTCCAGCAATAGCGTTCTTCTTTTCCCTTTTTTACGAGATAGAGCGGTGGTGTTGCAATGTAGATGTAGCCCTGCTCTATCAATTCTTTCATATGACGGAAGAAGAATGTGAGGATGAGTGTAGTGATGTGGCTTCCATCAACATCGGCATCGGTCATGATAACGATTTTGTGATAGCGTAGTTTGTCGAGAATGAGCGGGCGGCCTTCTTGTTTATCATCACGATAGATGCCTAGTGCAGTGAAAATATTTCTTATCTCTTCGTTTTCGTAAATTTTATATTCCATTGCTTTTTCTACGTTGAGGATTTTTCCGCGTAGTGGAAGTATGGCCTGAAAATTTCTATCGCGGCCTTGTTTGGCAGTTCCACCGGCAGAGTCTCCCTCGACTAAGAATAATTCGCAACGACCCGGATCACTCTCTGAGCAGTCAGCAAGTTTACCCGGCAGTCCTGTTCCGGTGAGTACGTTTTTGCGCTGCACCAGCTCGCGTGCCTTACGTGCAGCATGGCGTGCAGTGGCAGCAAGTATAACTTTGTTGACGATGGACTTTGCTTCGCGTGGATGCATTTCGAGGTAGTGAACAAGCATATCACCAACAGCCTGATCAACATATCCCATAACTTCGTTGTTGCCCAGTTTGGTCTTTGTTTGTCCTTCGAACTGTGGCTCGGCAACTTTCACAGAAATAACCGCTGTTAGTCCTTCTCTGAAATCATCACCATCAATATCGAATTTCAATTTGGCAAGCATGCCTTCTTTTTCAGCATAGGCTTTTAATGTACGTGTAAGTGCACGTCTGAAACCTGAAAGGTGTGTACCACCTTCATGTGTGTTGATGTTGTTTACATAAGAGTGAATGTTTTCTGAAAACGAAGTGTTGTATTGCATGGCCACTTCAATTGGAATTCCGAATTTATCACTTTCAAAAAACATACATTCAGGAATGAGCTTTTCGCGGTTGGCATCAATGTATTCAACAAATTCGCGTAATCCCAACTCACTTAAAAATTCGTCAGAGCGAACATTACCTTGTTCATCTTTTTCGCGCATATCGGTTAATGTAATGCGGATTCCTTTGTTAAGGTAAGATAACTCGCGAAGGCGTGAAGCCAGTGTGTCGTAGTTGTAAATTGTGGTGATAAAAATTGTTTCGTCAGGCTTAAAGGTTTGAATTGTGCCTCTGTAGTCTGTTGTGCCAATTTCCTTTACGGGATAAAGCGGTTTTCCGATACTGTATTCCTGCACATATATTTTTCCGTTGCGGTGCACTTCTGTGCGCATGTGTGTACTCAATGCGTTTACACACGATACACCAACACCATGCAATCCACCGGAAACTTTATAAGAGTCTTTATCGAACTTACCACCGGCATGCAGCACTGTCATTGCTACTTCGAGCGCAGACTTTTTTTCTTTGCTGTGCATTTCGGTAGGAATACCCCTGCCATCATCCTTAACTGTTATTGAGTTGTCTTCTCCAATTGTGACACTGATGTTTTTGCAATGTCCGGCAAGGGCTTCATCAATTGAATTGTCAACTACCTCATAAACCAGATGATGCAACCCCTTTACACCAACATCGCCAATGTACATGGCCGGGCGTTTCCTTACTGCTTCTAACCCCTCCAATACCTGAATGCTGTCGGCCGAATAAGTATTCTTTACTTCCATTTCAGCTAAATTTTCTACTGTTTGATCACTCATAACTTTTCGTAAACTGTCATTTTTTATAATTGTTCAAATTTACAAAAACAAAGGCTACTATCTCATAAAAACAGTGTGGAAATACATGTTTTTTTTAACAAAGCAGCACAAGTTATTAACGCAGTTTTTAAGGCTTTTAATATAAAGAAATCAGATGTTAATTACAAGTTTTTTAGTAGAAAAATTGATGCTTGCCTTATACTTTTTTAGGATGTCGCAACCAATAACACCATCTATCAATGGCAATTGCATTGTTGCATAGGCAAGGTTGATATGTGCCAGGTCGAGAATGATAGTTTTTAGTCTGCGTAAAACCAAATCGCCAAGTATAAAATAATCGAAAGTAGCATAGGCACTCCCCATATCGTTGGTTCCAAGTCCTGATGATTTAGCTTCAGAAAGTTTTATTTTACTTTCAGGAAGAAATCGCACCGCCTGCTTTTTGTCTAACACCGTATGTGAAGCACCGGTATCAATTACCATTATTGCATCTTTGTGATTGATCGTAACAGTGCATACCGGATGATAACCATTGCGCTCTAATTTTATTAACCTAAAATCTATTGCTGATTTTTGCATGCAACGAAAGTACATCAAACATTTCTTAAAGAAATTAATTACTGATTAAGTTCATTTAAGCTGAAGAATTAATTTTGCAGAATGGAAGTTGCAAGGATTTTACCTATCTTTCCGTTCGCAAAGCACTGTATAGTATGGCAATACTGAATTCGATATTGGGGTGGATAATTAAAAAGCGCATGCATCAGATTGAGCTTTTTATGAAATATCCATGCGAGGTTCAGGAAGAGTTGCTCAGAAAACTTATTTCAACAGCAGAGCATACACAATGGGGCGAGCATTTCGAGTATCAATCCATTGACAACTTTAAGACTTTTAGTGAGCGCGTACCAGTAGTTACTTACGATCAATTACAGCCACAGGTGGAAAGAATAATGAAAGGTGAACAAAATATTTTATGGCCATCGGAAATAAAATGGTTTGCCAAATCATCTGGAACGACTTCAAACAGGAGTAAGTTTATTCCCGTTAGTATGGAGTCATTGGAAGAATGTCATTTCAAAGGCGGAAAAGACTTGCTTTCAATTTATTTTAACAACAACCCCGATGCCCTCCTGTTCAACGGCAAACTGCTTTCGCTTGGTGGCAGCCACAGCATAAATTCATTTCATAACGAATCTTATTACGGTGATCTTTCTGCCATTCTGATTCAAAACCTTCCATTCTGGGTGCAGATAATGCGAACTCCGGAAATGAATATTGCACTAATGGATAAATGGGATGAAAAAATTGAGCGCATGGCACAGGAAACAATTAAGGAGAATGTGACTAACATTTCTGGTGTGCCCAGTTGGACATTGGTGTTGTTAAAAAGAATTCTTGAAATAACAGGAAAAAAAACCATTGCAGAGGTGTGGCCGGGCTTAGAATTATTTGTTCATGGTGCTGTAAATTTTACGCCATACAGAGAGCAGTTTAAACAAATTATCGGAAAACGCATTCAGTATTTAGAAACCTACAATGCCTCCGAAGGATTTTTTGGTATTCAGGACAGAAATGATTCTGATGAAATGCTGCTGATGCTCGATTATGGAATCTATTATGAGTTTATTCCTCAAAAGTATTGGCATGAGGAAAATCCAAAAACGCTGACACTTTCTGAAGTTCAAACAGGAGAGCAATATGCTTTAGTCATCACAACCAATGCTGGTCTATGGCGTTATAAAATAGGCGATACCATTCAGTTTACTTCCATCAGTCCTTACAGAATAAAAATCAGTGGACGTACTGCACATTTTATAAATGCATTTGGAGAAGAATTAGTGATTGACAATGCAGAAAAAGCAATTACTGAAGCGGGTAAAAGAACAGGAGCAACAGTGCGCGAATTTACTGCTGCACCGGTTTATTTCGGCAAGAAAAATAATGGCGCTCATGAGTGGCTGATTGAATTTTCAGATGAGCCTGAAAACTTAGATGAGTTTACTATGGCACTTGATGAAGAGCTTAAAAAAGTAAATTCCGACTATGAGGCAAAACGATTCAAAGACATCACACTCAACAAACCTATTGTACATAAAATGCCTAAGAACACTTTCTATAAATGGATGGAAAAAAATAAAAAATTAGGAGGGCAACATAAAGTTCCAAGACTTGCCAACCATCGAAAATTTGTTGAAGAAATATTAAGCTTTCAAAATAATCTGTCGTGAAATATTTTGTAACATTATTCATCATAGTCATTAGCTGCAACACCTTTGCACAGCAACAAAAAACAAATGAAATCTGGAATGGTGCTGATGCTTTCAGTATGGATAACCTTGGCAACCTCTATATTATAAAAGAAAGTGTAGTTTTTAAGGCTGATACTAGTGGAAGAATTTTGCTTACTTACAGCAATAACAATCAGGATAGGTTTACCTATGTTGATGCCATTGACCCGCTGCGGATTATGCTTTTTGCTGATGAATTTTCTATTGTCAGTTTTTTGGATAATAAATTAGCCTTGCAATCAGTAATCAATTTAAGAGAACAAAATTTCTATGACATAAAAGCTGTTTGCAATGCTACAGATGGATTTTGGTGTTATGACCACTCACAACAACAACTCTTTAAATATAATTTTACACTTCAGAAAATTGCTGAAACACAACCGTTGGCATTATTATTAAACAATCCACTATCTATAACGAGTATGTGTGCCAACGATAAATGGGTGGCATGCCTGAACAACAACTCAGGGATTTTAATTTTTGACAGACTGGGAAGTTATGTAAGAAGTATTGATGCAAAACATGCATCATGTATAATGCTTCTCGAAAACATGTTGGTTTATGCTGAAAATAACGAACTGATTTTTATTGACCTGAAGCTTAATTTAGAAACGTCCAGACTGAAAACTGATATCAATAACATTAGTAGCATCAAATGGTTTCATAACCGTTTTTACCTGCTTGCCAATAATAAAATAATACAGATAGCGTATAAAAAAGATTAGAACTGTCAATAATAAAGGCTATTACGTAAGTAACTGCATTTGCCAATGAATTTTTTTTTACTTTAGCGCACAACTTTTTGAGAACTATATTATTTAAAACCAGATTGATTTAATTGTATGCATATTGCAATAGCGGGAAATATTGGATCCGGAAAAACTACACTCACCAGTTTATTATCAAAACAGTTTAAATGGGAACCCCATTACGAAGACGTGAATGACAATCCCTATCTAAACGATTTTTATGATGACATGCAACGCTGGTCGTTCAACCTTCAGATTTATTTTCTGAATAGCCGCTTTCAGCAGATTTTAAAAATCAAGAAGCATCCAAAAACAATTATTCAGGACAGAACCATTTACGAAGACGCATACATTTTTGCACCTAACCTGCATGCTATGGGGTTAATGACAACACGCGATTTTCAGAACTATCAGCAGTTGTTTGAGCTGATGAACAGTTTTGTTTCTCCACCTGATTTGATGATTTATCTGCGTGGTACTGTTCCGGCTCTGGTAAAGCAAATTGAAAAACGTGGAAGGCCTTACGAAAATAATATACGTATTGATTATCTGAAACGACTTAACGAGCGTTATGAAGCCTGGATTTCAACTTATGAACTTGGCAAGCTGCTGATTATTGATATTGATGAAATTAACTTTGCTGAAAACAAAGAACATCTGGGAATGATTATCGAGCGTGTGCAAGCCGAACTCAGCGGTTTATTCAGCAAATAAGCATCTTCTATTTTTTTATTTATATTTGCCGCAGAAAGTTCTTTCATTCATTTCAACCGGTAAAGGTTTCTTCTGTTTAAAAACTGAAGATATAAAAGGGAATCACGTTAAAATCGTGAGCTGTAGCGCAACTGTACGTAACGCATCAACATATTTCTGCTGTATTTACTGCAATATTTGTAGGAAGTAAAAGAGATAAAAGTTACAAGCCAGGATATCTGTCTTTACTGAGGCTGTTCATTCAGCCATTGACCATGCTTTCGCATTAAAAGCAGAAGTCTGTATTGATACAACCATAAACAAAGGTTGTATTATTCCTCACTTTTTTTTACTGCACTGCATGTAGAAATGCTTGACAAAAACCAAGCAAACACATGTATAACTATTATCTGTTGTTTATTTCTTTTCTCATTTGCACCAATATTCAGGCGCAGACAGATACTTTTCACATCAAGGTAGTTAATATTGAAGCATTGCGACAACAAGATGCTACACCGGGAATAAAATTTGAAAATATTGACAGCATCAGCCTGAAGCAATTCAATACTGAATCGTTAAGTGACCTTCTTTCAGCCGAAAGTGGTGTTATTATTAAAAATTACGGACCGGGTTCATTAGCTTCTTCAACTATCAGAGGTGGTAATGCAAATCAGACTGCAGTAATCTGGAATGGTTTCAACATCAATAATCCTATGCTGGGGCAGACAGACCTTTCTGTTATCCCTGAATTTTTTGCTGATAAAATAAGTATGCAATATGGTGGTGGCAGTGCACAATGGGGAAGTGGTGCTGTTGGTGGTGCCGTTTTACTCAATTCAGCTACATTTTTTAATAAAGGAGTTGATGCAGAAGTAAATATTGGTGCAGGAAGCTATGGGTGGCTGCGACAATCATTTAAAACAAACTATAGCAACAACAGATGGATCTTTAATCTTAAAGCATTTAACGACTATTCGTCAAATAATTTTCGTTTTCAAAATTCTATCACGCTTGAAAAGCAATTTCAAAAACATGCACGCACTCAAGGACAAGGTGTGTTAAGCGAAATTGTTTACCGAATAAATAAAAATGGCACACTAAGTATAGCTGCATGGCTTGATAAATTCAACAGACAAATTCCTCCGGTACTCAATCAAACATCTGATGCCAAACAGAAAGATGACAATCTAAGAATCACTTCGCAATGGCGTCAACAGTTGCCTAAAGGAGAGTTAGCTGTTCGTGCTGCATGGTTCAATCAGGACATATATTATTCAGATAGCTTAAAGAACATAAATGCAACAAGCAAGGCAAAGTCATTGCTGGCAGAAGCTGAATATAAATTTCATCTGGGCAAACACAGAGAAATACATACAGGAATAAACAACAATTACACCACAGCAACAGCAGACGAATATAAAAAGGAAGCACAATTAAACTCTTTTGCACTTTTCATTGGTGAATCAGCACATTTTTTTAACAATAAATTAAAACCATCAGTATCATTCCGAAAAGAATTTATTGATAACAAGCAAGCACCATTTACCTGGTATGCAGGAGGAGAAATTGCATTGTTTAAAAACATTTCTTTGAAATTAAATGCTGCAAGTGTCTATCGCAATCCAACCCTGAATGACTTGTACTGGCAGCCGGGTGGAAATAAAAATCTGGAACCTGAATCAGGAAAAACAGGTGACATCGGTCTTTGTCTTAATGAAATCAACATTGCAAAAAACTTCTATGTAAAGACTGAGATTACACTCTTTAACAGAAAGATGAAGAATCAGATTATATGGCTGCCGGAAAATGGTTATTGGTCGTCACAAAATCTTAACAGAACAGAAAGCAAGGGCATAGAAACAAAAACGAACATACGATACAACTATCAAAAATGGTTTGCTGCTTTAAATGTTTCAACAAATTATATTGAAGCCACCAATGAAAAAGCCCGTTTTGAAAATGATGCTTCTGTGGGCAAACAATTAATTTATGTACCCATGTACTCCGGCAATGGAAGTATAGCAATTGGATTTGACAAACTGATTGTAAAATATACTATTCAGTATTCAGGCTATCGTTACACTACAACAGATAATCTTGAATATTTAGAACCATTTTGGCTTCATGGATTTTATGCCGCATGCAGCCTGACAGCACAAAAAATAAAATTTCAACTTTACTTTAAAATCAACAACCTGTTTGATGAAAACTATGAGACAATACGTAATCGTCCAATGCCCTTACATTCATACAAAGCAGGAATCATTATTCAGATAAATTCAAAATCAAAATAAATATGAAAAGACTCAGACTCATCATTGTATCCATGTCACTATTTCAATTAGTGTCTGCAAAACTTTATGCACAAACGGTTAGCGATTTCGAAAACCTGACTTTGCCGGCAGATAGTTTTTTCAACGGATCGTCACAGCAAGGAGGAACTAATTTCATTTCAGGAAATGCTACTTTTCCTAACTTCTTCGACCCTTCATTTCAGTATTGGCTTTCTGGGTGGGCATACAGCAATGTTGCTGATAGCAGCACTGCAGGCTTTGGAAATATGTATGCCTGCGCTTCACTGACAGGATATAATGGCTCAGGCATTTACGCAATAGGTCAGCAAAATGCAACCATAACACTTTCAGGTAGTGCTGCTGGCAAAGTTGTTAACGGCTTTTATGTTACCAATGCAACCTATCCATACATCAGCATGAGAGATGGAGATGGTTTTTCAAAAAAATTCGGAGGACCATCAGGAAATGATCCAGATTATTTTATTCTGACCATACACAATTGGTATAATGGAAATTTAAGCAGTGATAGTGTTAACTTTTATCTTGCTGATTTTCGTTTTACAAATAATGCTCAGGATTATATCATCAACGACTGGCAATGGGTAGATTTAACAGGACTTGGTAACACTGACAGTTTGCTTTTTACGCTTTCCTCAAGTGATGTTGGAAGTTTTGGCATCAACACACCTTTGTTTTACTGTATTGATAACCTCACTACTGCCGATTCGCCTGTAGCAATCTCAGAGATTAAAAACGACATATTACAAGTTTATCCAAATCCTGCAACTTCCTTTATCTTATTAACCAAAAAAATGGATGATTTCTTTATCACTGATGTTGAAGGTCGGGTTGTTATGAAATCATTTAATTTAAATGCAGGAGATAAAATATCTGTAACATCACTCAAAGACGGATTATATTTTATCAATGGACAATATAACAACGAATCAATAAAATCTAAATTTATAAAATGTTCGGCTCATTAAAAACAGTATTGATTGCATTGACTTGCTTGATTTCATTAACTAAAAGCAATGGTCAGTTTGCACCACCTGCCAGTCAGCCGGGCACTACGGCAATACATAAAGACAGCAGCATTATAGTTTCTTGGGCAACTCAATGCAGCATTGTCAGAGGATGGCAGGACATTTCTAATCAGAGTTTAGGTGTCTGTACAATTGGCGACAGCACTTCTGCTTTGGGAATGGCTGATGGCCTTGTAGTCAGCCTTGGCGATGGTGGCATAGCCACATTAGCATTTACAAATCCAATTATGAATGGAAGTGGATGGGACTTTGCAGTATTTGAAAATAGTTTTAGCGAAACATTTCTTGAACTTGCATTTGTTGAAGTGAGTAGCGATGGCATAAACTTTTTTCGTTTTCCATCAGTGTCGTTAACGCAAGATACAGTGCAGGTTGGAAGCTTTGGAAGTATTGATGCAACACAAATTGAAAACCTGGCAGGCAAGTACAGTGCGTTTTTCGGTACGCCATTCGACTTAGATATCATGACAGGAATTGCAGGTCTTGACGTAAATCATATCACTCATATCAGAATAATTGATGTGGTAGGAAGTATTAACGAAGTTTATGCAACATACGATTCTCAAATGCATAAGGTTAACGATCCTTGGCCAACACCGTTTCCCAGTTCCGGCTTCGACCTTGATGCAGTAGGTGTCATTCATCAAATTACAACTTCTGTAAATAAAGTTAAAGAAAATCCATTTAATATCTCCTACCCCAATCCTATCAACAGAAACGGTGTGATAAAATTAAATCTTTCAAATACTGAATATCTGAACATAACATTGTTTGACATTTCAGGAAAAGTTATCTATCAGTTTTCGAATGGAGAAATCACTGCGGGTGAACATCATTTCAATCTTAGAAATTCTTTAATTGATAATGGAATTTACTTTTTAAAAGTATCATCTACAGAGCATACAGAAACCTTTAAACTTATTGTTAATGATTAAGCAATCTGTATTTTTATTTCTTGCTTGCGTGCTTGTTTTTTCCTGTAAAAAGGATAAGCCAGAAACAATAACTCCATCTGTAATTATATCAAACAGTAGTGGTGTGGTGTATATTACCAATGAAGGAAATTTTCAGTTTGGAAATGCAGCAATCAGCCTGTATGACAAAGATTCGAAAAATATTATTGAAGATTATTACAAGCAAGTAAATCAGGTTCCCTTGGGTGATGTTTGTCAGAGTATGGTTTACTTTAATAACAAGTTTTACATTGTAGTCAACAATTCTTCTAAAGTGATGGTAGTTAATGCTGCAACATTCAAAATTGAAACAACTATTTCGGGGTTTAATTCACCACGCTATTTTATACCTGTCAGCAATAGCAAAGCTTATGTATCGGATTTATACGATAACAGATTGGCAATTGTAAATCTGTCAACCAACATTATCTCAGGCTATATTCCGGCCGTTGCAGGCACAGAACAAATGAAAATGGTTTATGGAAAAGTTTTTGTTTCATCACTCTTCACTGATAAAATTTATGTCATCAATTCGATGACAGACCTGCTTACGGACAGTATTGCTTTGGCCTATTCGCCCAACTCTATCTGTGAAGATAAAAACGGTATGTTGTGGATTATGTGCAGTGGTGATTCATTGAAACAAAAGCCATCGGCTTTAGTACAGCTAAACCCAATAGACAATCAGGTAATAAAAAGCTTATATTTTAATGGCAACCATGCACCCTGGCGTATGTGCATGAATAAGCAGAATGATACATTATATTTTCTTGATCGTCATGTTTGGCAAATGAGCATTGGCGACACCACCTTACCTACAACACCGTTCATCAATGGTAATGGAAAATTATTTTACGCACTGAATGTTGATGCTTCCAATGGAGAAATTTATGTATCGGATGCAATAGACTATTTGCAACATGGAAGTATCTATCGTTATACCGCTTCAGGAAATTTGACAGATCAGTTTAAAGCAGGTATTATTCCCGGAGGATTTTGTTTTCGGTAAAATTTAATTGGGGATAGTTAAGAAAAGTTGTGATCCCGATTGGATTCGAACCAATGACCTACTGCTTAGAAGGCAGTTGCTCTATCCAGCTGAGCTACGGGACCAAACAGCCATAAACATAAAAGTCTAAAGCGGTAACCACTTTAGACTCTTTTTTCTTGTCGGGGTGGCAGGATTCGAACCTGCGACCTCCTGCTCCCAAAGCAGGCGCGATGAACCGGGCTACGCTACACCCCGAAAAATTTATTAATCGGTTACGACTCAAAGAACAACTCTTATGCGAAGAAACATCTGCTTCGCTTTACACCTGTTTTTCGCAAAACTTTTGCGGTGAGGGTGGGATTCGAACCCACGGTACAGGTTACCCCGTACGACAGTTTAGCAAACTGTTCCTTTCGGCCTCTCAGGCACCTCACCTTTTCAGATGGGCGGCAAAGGTAAAAAAAAGTATATGTAAACAAAACTATATGCTTTAATTTTATTTTTTTATGCCTCTTATATGCTAATATTGCCATTATGAGAGTTGCCGGTATCAACAGTTTATTTGCATTTTTGCTTTTAATGGTCTCTTGCACAGACCACAAACCTCAGAATTATACAGTAGCTGAGACAAACAACAGTTCAGGATTTATCGCCCTTGCAGATGTAAAAACCTGGGATCCGGCATGGAGTAAAGAAAATAAAGTTGTGTATCAGGTACTTCAGGAGCCTGATAATCTACACCCTACCAATGGCAAAACTTTGATGCGCAGTGAGGTTATGCTTTACACTCAAGGTGTTCTGATTGGTACAGATTTTAAAACAAATACTTTAAAACCCAATCTCCTTACCAAACTACCGGTTTATGATGCTGTAAATAGTACCTATAGCTTCCATTTGAGAAATGATGTGCAATGGGATAATGGTGAACACCTTAATGTTAATGATATTCTTTTCACTTTGAAAGTTTATAAAAGTGCTCTTACTCAGAATGATTTTTTCAAGCCTTATCTCGACAACATGTTAGACTTTATTCCTGATAGTAATGATTCGCTTGCCTTCAGTATAAAAATTGCAAAACCTTATCTGCAGGATGTTGCCATCTGGGGTGACGTAATTATTATGCAACAGTCATTTCATGATCCCAAAAACATTCTTGCAAAATATTCGCTGGCAACAGTTGCTGCTGACAATTTCCAGTCCATTGTACCAACAGATGTTAAAAAGTGGTTTGAAGAATTTAATTCTGAAGCAACAGGTTTTAACCTGAAAAAACTGAATGGATTAGGGCCCTATAAAGTTACTGCATGGGAACATGGACAGTTTTTAACGTTGGAGAAAAAAAATAATCATTGGACAGATCATTCCAAAGACTCTTCAGAACATTCTTCAGTCGCAAAAATAATTTTCAAAATCAGCAGCGATCCAAATGTGAATGTTCTTGAATTTAAAAAGCAACAATTTGATGCCAGCACAACACTTGCTACAAAATCACTTCTAAAATTACGAGAGGATTCTTTATTCATTCATAATTATCATGCTCAGTTTACAAGCACTTTCAACTATTCATTTGCGGCTTTTAACATGAAACCTGACGGGAAGAAGCATAAAAAGTTGTTTGATGATATAAAAGTAAGGAAAGCAATGTCCATGCTATTTCCTTATGAGCAAATAAACAGAGCATTGTATAAAGGAGAATACAAACGACAAGCAGGACCTGTATGCAGTCATAAATATAATTTCAATGAATCGCTTACTCCAATTTTGCAGAACTACAGTGAAGCCACAAAACTACTTGCCGATGCAGGATGGAAAGACAGTGATAACGATGGTGTGCTTGACAAAATGATTGGTGGCATAAAAGAAGATTTTAAATTTGATATGAACATTTATGCCGGCATTCCTGACTGGAACGATCTTTCGCTGATGCTTGCTGCCGAATTAAAAAAAGCAGGTATAGTGATGACAATTGTTCCTCTTGAAGTACCCGTATTTTTAGAAAAAGCACGAACTCATGATTTCGATATGCTTATGAGTGTGTGGACAACAAATGTTTCGCCTGATGACTTCACACAATTATGGCATACATCAAGATGGAGTGAAAATGGTGATAACTATTCAGGATTTGGCAACAACACTTCAGATGCGTTGATTGATTCAATAAAATATACTGTTGATGACTCACTGCGAACTGCTATGGACAAACGTTTTCAGAAAATGGTGGTTGATGACATGGCATATATTTTTCTCTTTAATTCGCAGCGCAGAATTGCCGTTCACAAGCGTTTCGGAAATGTAAATCTTTATTTTGAAAAACCTGGACTGCTTCTCAATACTTTTCGACTACTTTCACCGGTCAACAAAACTTCTGCAGCAGAATAAATAAATTTCAGAAACAGGAAGATGCGGCATATCATTTTCAAATACTTTTTTATTTTTTCTGTACTGTTGGTTTCATCGTTTATGCTGTCCGTTTATATGCCCGGTGATGCATTGGATTACATTCTCATGCGAGAAGAAAAAACAAGTATTTCTTCAACTCATTATGAGCATCAAAAAACATTGCTGGCGCAACGCCTTGGCTACGACAAACCTTTATTTTATTTTTCTGTAAAGTCCTTAGCTGAATATGGATGGCAACAATATTTTCCTTCAACACAACAACAAAAAAGTTACAATCACTTGCTTCGCAATTACGGTTGTGGCAGTGAAGTATCTACTTTTTATAAGAAGATAAATGCCGCAAGAACAGCAATTGCTACATCATTCACCACGGCAACCGATACTTCAATAAAACATACAGCAGCTTTAGCAGCAAACTGTTTATATCAGATAGAAACACAAGTAAATCTGAGAAAGAATGACAGCATCCTTCATTCCTTCAACACCTACGCTGCAACACTTAAACTTACTGCACTGGCTAATTCTATTTTGCATTCCTATAATGAAATGCAAACTAATAAATCATCATGGAAGAAATGGGTTCCTGTAATTCAATTTAATGCACAAAATCGTTTTCATGACTGGTTTTTTGGAACACATAAAAATAATGGCATCATACATTTAAACTTAGGCCAATCGCTTTATACCGGAAGAAGCATTGGCTCATTGTTGAAAGAAAAAATATTCTGGTCACTGTTGCTGACTATTCTGGCAATTCTTATAGCATTTATTTCCGGCATATTTATTTCAATGTGGTTGACCTATACAAGAAGCAAACTTGCAAGCCGCATCATCAATATAATTACAGTGATTTTTTATTCTTTACCGGTTTATTTTGCAGGCACAGCTTTACTATATTTTTTCTCTAACCCTGATTTCTTACAGATATTCCCATCTTCGGGTGTAATGCCAATTGGGGGATTTTCTTCAGACGTAAGTTTGACAGAAAAATTTTTGGGTACACTACCCTACCTGATTCTGCCGTTAATTTGCTACACTTATTCATTGTGGGCATTTGTTCAACGTACATCTGCAAGTCTAATATCAGCTGAGATAAAAAAACCTTATGCTCTAATGGCACAGGCAAAAGGGCTAACAAAAAAAGAAGTTGTTATAAGACACATTTTTCCAAATATCATAGCACCCTTTGTAGCCTTGCTTGCCAATATGTTTCCGGCTGTTATTGGTGGTTCGGTAATTATTGAATCACTATTTTCTATTCCGGGTATGGGACTTGAACTGATTCATGCTACAACAACAAGAAATTACCCCTTCATTTCTGCTGTGATTTTAATTACAGGACTCATTACGATGTTGCTTTATCTGCTGAACGAATGGATTCAGCATTTTATTGACCCACGAACCAAAACTGTTCAGTCATGAGGAGAAAGTTGAAATTTCGCTTAGCAAAACTTTGGCTTTTGATAGTTATACTCCTTGCATTGTTTGCTCCATTTCTTGCCAATGAGAAACCATTTTTTGGAAATGATAATCTAACTACTAACGATAATTTACCATCAGGATTTGAGAGCAATGGAAACAATCAGATTCTGCACCCTATACCCTACTCACCGGGTCAGCCAGGACAAAATGATGTGGCTTTATTAAGCCCGTTTCAAAAAAACTATTACACAAACATTACCGGACAACAAATTGAATTGCCACTACGGTTTCATCATTGGTTAGGCACAGATGCAATTGGTGCTGATGTAGCTGCAGGAATTGTTTTTGGTTTACGACACAGTTTAATCATTGCTTTGCTTTCAATGATTTTCAGCATTGCAATTTCACTGATTGCAGGTATCTGTTCAGGATATTTTGCTGACTCCGGAATATATTTGAATAGAATAAAATTTGTTACACTAATTATATTTTTATTTCTGGCCTGGTTCTATTGTTATTACACATTCTCTTTAGAATGGTATAACCTCTTTCAGCAGTTTAACTTAATCAATTTAGCAGGCTTATCAACTTCCTTTATGCTATTCCTGCTTTTTACAATGGCTTTAGTAGTATTTTGGAAGATTTCCAATAAAAGAAAAATCACAGAGACAAAACACATCCATCTTAATCCTGATTTTTGGATTTCGCTGCTGACACAGGTAATGGTAGCCATACCACAACTCATTATCATTATTGCCCTCTCTTCATTGTTTCAACCATCTATCATCACATTAATATTAGTTTTCGGATTGGTGCTTTGGGTTGAACCCTCAAGAATGATCAGGGCAGAAGTACAGCGACTGCGTAATGAAGGTTTTGTTGATGCTGCAATTGTTACCGGATTTTCGTTCAGACAAATTGCATTCAGACATTTAATACCCAATTTAATTACTGTTGTAAAACCCATATTCTTATATGGAATGGCAGCAGTAATACTGAGTGAATCAGGTCTTTCGTTTATTGGCTTAGGCGTAAATCCCGGAACCGTTACCTTAGGTGGGCTGATGGCGCAGGCAAAAGAAAATATTGATGCCTGGTGGCTGATACTCTTTCCGGGCTTATGTTTATTCTTTACAATTCTGAGTTTGTCAGTCTTGAGCGAAAAAAAATAAATCTTAATATTTTATCACGTCACTATGTATTCTACTCGCACGTGATAGATACTGCCAAGCATTTTCTTAAACAGCCTTTTCAATTCAGTAATATCTCTGAATGTAATATTACAGTTTGAAAACTGTCCATGCGCAATCTGATTATCAATAATATCATCAACCAATTTATTGATGCTCTCAGAATCGTGCTTCTTAAGACTTCGTGATGCAGCTTCAACAGAATCTGCCATCATCAGCACAGCAGTCTCTCTGCTGAAAGGTTTCGGGCCGGGATAATGAAATGCATTTTCATCAATAATCTTGTCAGGATAATTTTTCAGATACGACTCGTAAAAATACTGTACACGTGATGTACCGTGGTGTGTTCTTATAAAGTCAATAACCAAATCGGGTAAATTATGCTTTCTGGCTTTTTCTATTCCTTTAATCACATGGCTGATAATGATACCTGCACTTTCATCAAAAGACAACTCATCATGTGGATTTACCTGCGTTACCTGGTTTTCAATAAAATAAAGTGGCATATCCATTTTACCGATGTCATGATACAATGCACCTACTCTGACCAACAAGGCATTGCCTCCGATTTTAAACATTGCTGACTCGGCAAGATTCGCAACCTGCAATGAATGCTGAAATGTTCCGGGTGCTTTTATACTCAGTTCATGTAACAATGGATTGTTGCTATCAGCAAGTTCTATCAATGAAATATCAGAAGTAACTTTAAAAATGCGCTCAAGGAAATAAATTAATGGATAAGCAAAAAGTGTCAGCAGAACGTTAGCAAGCAACCAGAAAGAATTTTCCCAATTTACTTTAACCATATTTCCTGCGTGAATAATTTCGAGGCTGGTATAACAAATAAAATAACCGATGTAAACAAACAATACAGCCCAGAAAACATGCGAGCGGTTACGCATATCCTTAATACTGAAAATAGTTATCATGCCCGCACAAATTTGTGTAAACACAAAATCAAAACCATTGGATGCGATTGATCCTAAAATTAATATTGTGATAATGTAGCCAAACAAGGCAAGTCTTGTATCGAAAAAAGTTCGCAGTACAATGGGGAGAATACATAGCGGAACAATATATAAGCTCACCGCTTCAACTTTAAGCGACCATGTGTATATAAAGACATCAAAAACCACCATCAATAAAATAATACTTAGTCTTCTGTTTGACTGAAAAATATCTTTTCTGCGCTGTGCCAGAAATATCATCAATAACGAAAGACATAAAACAACCAATATTACCTGTCCGATTAGAACATGTCTATTGGGTCGTGCATACTCTTCAGTGATTGATTTCAAAGATTCCAACTCCTGATATTTTTCACGTGTCACTACTTCACCTTTGGCAATAATCAAATCGCCTTTCTTAACCATTCCGCGCGTTTCAGAGACCGACCCAATCAACTCATCTTTAAAACGGTCAGTCATTGCTTTGTCAATAGTTAAATCGTTACTCACCAAAGGAGCAAGTATTGAGATTGCCTTATCAGGAGCATCAATATGTTTTTCCTTAGCAATACGGGTCAACTCATTAACGGCATCATCTTCAAAAATAAAATTGTTGGCAGGTATCAGGTCAACACCCTTGATTACTTTGGCCTGACCAAAGGAGATGGTTCGTGCAGTTTCGTCAGCTACACCATTCTTATAAAGTTCATTAGCAAGAATTGAAATCTCCTGCTTCAATAACTCTGCTTCTTGTTTATCTGTTGGATCAAGACGTGCTATTGCACGTTGTAAAACCTGCTCCTTAACAGCAGTGTCACGTTCAAAAAAAAGTGTTGCGTTGAGAAGTAGAATTCTTTTCTCTGCATTGAGCGAATCTTTATTTTTCAAAACAGCAAAATCAAACGGAGCAATCAGTTCTTTCTCAGTCCAGGGCTTAGATATAGAATAATCAAACTTATACCTTACCTGATGCGGCAACATTTTAATAATCAGAAAGGCTGTAAGACAAAAGATAATAAATTTAAGAACTATCTCATGCTGATTGCTGATGTAAAGGAGCTTCTTTTTCATTGGCTGCTAAATTATTAAAAAGCAATGCAGCAGAAAAAAATAAAAAGCAAGCCTGTAAGCCGGATTCTGTTATCTGAATACTTTGCAGCAATCAAATCCCCTATCATTTGTCTGTTTGCGGCATACCCTTCACGAAGATGTTCATTGCTGAACAAACGGCAACGAGCCATTACCTGTTCGTGATTTATTTTGCCTTTCAACTCCTGAGGTTTACCTTGCATTTTCATTGCTGAATATGCCCGTAAGCTCTTACCTCACGTTTTCACCTTTACCTCCATGCAATACATTGCCGGTGGAATTATTTTCTCTGTGGCACTTTCTGTTATAGCTTCATCGCTTTAGCTACACCCTCCTTTAACAGGAGGCAGGATGCTCTGTGTTGCCCGGACTTTCCTCTCTTAAACGAGTTAAGAGCGATAGAGCGGCTTGCTGATACAAAAATACAGTTTATTACCTTTAGTTTTTAGTTAATGTCAATAAACAATCAATCGTTGATTTTTTAAGTTAATTAAATCAAAACACACTCATGAAATGAATTTCGGTTAGCTATCTTAGCAAAATGAGTAAAGCGGCTTATCTTAATGGTTTTTCGGCATACATTAAACTGGAAAAATCATTATCTGCCAATTCCAATGAAGCTTATATGCATGATGTGGAATTGCTTTATGAATTTCTTCAGGAATCCCACCCGGAAAAGAATGTAGAAAAGCTCACATTAGACCATCTTCAGGAATTTATTCAGTGGATTAACGAGCGGAATCTCAGCGCCCGTTCACAAGCCAGAATTATTTCCGGTGTTAAAGCATTCTATAAATATCTCTTACTTGAAAATATTATCTCTGACGACCCAACAACGCTATTAGAAACACCTAAACTTGGCAGAAAACTTCCTGAATTTTTAACTATTGAAGAAGTGGATGCTATGTTAAATGCTATTGATTTGAGTACAGCAGAAGGTCAGCGCAACAGAGCAATGCTCGAAACACTTTATAGTTCAGGATTACGTGTCAGTGAACTTATTTCTTTAAAAAAATCGAATTCATTCTTCGACATTGGATTTTTAAAGATTACCGGTAAAGGTAATAAAGAAAGACTGGTACCAATCGGCTCTTCTGCAATTAAACATATTAATATTTACGAAGAGTCTTTCAGAAGACAACTTAAAATCAAGACAGGTAATGATGACATTCTTTTTCTGAACAGAAGAGGTGCACAGTTAACACGTGTGATGGTTTTTACAATCATCAAACAATTAGCAATTAAAATTCAGCTTAAGAAAAAAATCAGTCCGCATACGTTCAGACATAGCTTTGCCACGCACCTGATTGAAGGTGGTGCCGATTTACGTGCTGTGCAGGAAATGCTCGGCCATGAAAGTATTACCACAACAGAAATTTACACTCACTTAGACAGAGATTATCTCCGTCAGGAAATTATGCAACATCATCCACGCGCATGAGTGAAAAGAAACGACTTGTTATTGTTGGTGGTGGTGCTGCCGGTTTTTTTTCTGCTATCAATGCTGCACAACTGGCAAACAATCTGGAGGTAATTATCTTAGAAAAAACACATAAACTTTTATCAAAGGTTCGTATTTCCGGTGGTGGCCGGTGCAACGTGACGCATCAATGTTTTGATAATAAATTATTGGCTGCAAATTATCCTCGGGGAAATAAAGAATTGCTAAGTTGCTTTCATCAATTCAATGCTGCTGACACTATTGAGTGGTTCAGTCAGCACAAAATAAAATTAAAAGCAGAATCTGACGGAAGAATGTTTCCTGACACTGATTCGTCAGAAACCATAATCAATTGCTTTCTGAATGAAGCAAACAAATCCGGAATAACTATTAAAACCGGGGTTGCACTGACTGGTTATTCTCAAACAGAAGATGGTCAATTTATTTTGCATCTCTCTGACAAAACTACTTTGCATGCCACATTTTTACTCATTGCTTCAGGCGGGCATCCTGCAGCATCTGCATATTCGTGGATTTCGAATGTATCCAATCATACGATATTAAATCCAACGCCCTCACTTTTTACTTTCAATATCCCAAATTCACCATTCAAAGGTCTTGAAGGCGTTGCCGTAGAAGTTACTTTAACCTTACCCGGCTACAACAGAACTGAAAAAGGCCCGTTACTCATCACACACTGGGGATTGAGCGGTCCGGTAGTTTTAAGAATGTCTGCATGGGCGGCAGAATGGTTAGGCAAGAAGAATTATCTTACTGAGGTCAGCATAAATTTTTTACAAGGATTAAATCATGCTAAAGCATTGGAGATTTTTACTGAAAATAAAAACACTTATGCCAAGCTAAGTTTAGCAACCAATAAATTTTCCACCAATATACCGAACCGATTATGGGAGCGTTTACTCGAATGTGCAAACATTGATAAACAACTACAATATGCGCAACTATCAAAAAAGCAAATCAACACCTTAGTAAATTTGTTAGCTGACTTTCGAGTAGCGATGAACGGAAAAACAACATTCAAAGAAGAATTTGTGACGTGTGGTGGCGTTCACTTGGCTGAAATCAATATGAAAACTATGGAAAGCAAAAAAATCTACAATCTGTTTTTTGCAGGAGAAGTGATTAATGTTGATGGCATTACCGGTGGATTTAACTTTCAGGCTGCATGGTCAACAGCAATGATAGCAGCTCGCAATATTGCGTCAAGATGTAACAATAGCTAACTTTGCGAAGATGAAAAATTTGATTTTATTTTCTATTTCAATTGCTGCTTTGCTGATTCTTACATCTTCTTGTAAAAATAGCCCTAACGAACAAGACCAAATGAAGCAACAACAAATAAACCCTGAAAAATTAAAAGAACAGTTAGTAAAAGTCAACAAAGCGCAGGTTTATTCAGAAGATGATCAGATTGAAGATTTTCTTAAGCGATATAAATATCCGGTTACTACTACTGCATCTGGATTGAGATACTATATATATAAGACTAATAAAGATATTAAACCAAACTCCCACAGCATTGTCGAAGTTGCTTACAGAGTCCACTTGCTTGATGGCACTGTTTGTTATTCATCTGACAGTACCGGTAATTTGGTTTTTCAAATCGGCAAAACTGACCTTCCTGTTGGTTTACAAGAAGGAGTTCTACTGATGTCAAAAGGAGAAAAGGCTGTTTTAATAACACCTTCAAAATTGGGTTATGGTTTCACCGGTGATGGGGCAAACATTCCACCCAATGCAGTTCTATATTACGATGTCGAATTGAAAAAAATAAAAAAATAAATGTTTAAACAAATTGCTTTTCTTTTATCTACACTACTTCTGATTTCATCCTGTGGTAAAAAATTCAACAAACTTGAATCCGGTCTTGAATACTGCATTATTGATGCAAAGAAAAATGGAACAAATGCAAAACCGGGAGATATTCTCAATTTAAACATGCTATATAAAACTGAGAATGACACTGTGCTGTTTAATTCGCAAGCCATTTCTGATTCATTCAGACTTATTCTGAAAAAACCACAATATTCAGGCGATATTAACGAAGGACTTGCTTTGATGCAACCTGGTGATAGTGCACAATTTAAAATTGATGCGGAAAAATTTTATAATGAATCACTCAAACAATCTCTTCCGCATTATATTAAACCGGGGAGTAAAATAATTTTTGAAGTACGATTGACTAAAATTACGCATCTCAAGGAGTATGAAAAAGAGCTTTCATTAGCAAAAAAGAAAAAGAGAGATGAAGAGACAACGTTAGTAAACAACTATGTAATTGATCATAACCTGAAAGGAGAATTTCTTCCAACAGGAACTTTTTTCACAGTAATTAAAGAGGGAAAAGGCCGCAGTGCCAATGCTGAAAATATTGTTGATGTTCTGTACACAGGCAGTTTTCTTGATGGAACTGTTTTTGACAAACGCACAGATATTCAGAATCCTTTTCGCTGTAAAGTTGGAAGCAATGGACTTGTTGATGGATGGAATGAAGCTTTACAACGAATGAAAGAAGGTGGCAAAGTTGTAGTTGTACTTCCTTCTAACAGTGCTTATGGCGAAAAAGGTTATGGTCCTATTCCACCTTACACACCAATTATTTTTGAAATTGAGTTGTTAAAAGTTCTGAAATAAATATCAGACTTTTTTAATAGTGTCATTATAAAAAAAAAGATTGAATTTACTTCAATTGCATACTTGTTAAAAGCAAACATATCATTCACTAATAACAAATTAACACTTTTTATACTCTTAAACTGTAAGTTGAAAACTAAAAAGGTTTTCTATCACTAATACTTTTTAGACATTTATATTTGTTTCTGCAATTCTGTAATAAACCGATATCATGAAACATCACTACTTTACTTTTATTTTAATTATTTTTCTTTCAATAAATCATTCACTAAAAGCACAGGTACTTCCACCACAATTTACTGATCAACTTGTAAGCACAGGTTGGGACTTTTTAGAAGGGTACACCGAAGATTCAACAGGACAACAATATGTTTGGGAAAAAGCCGGATTGGTTTGGGTAGTTGATACTAATGGCGTTAAATTACCACAACCTTTAATAAACATTAGTGAAGAAGTGGGCAATTGGCGTGATCATGGCATGAATGGTTTTGCAATTGACCCTAACTTCAGAACTAACGGATATTTTTATTTATATTATGTTGTTGATAGGCACTATCTTCTTCACTACGGTACAGGCAGCTACAGTCCAACAACAAATGAATATGACGCTGCAACTATTTGCCGCATTACAAGATATACAGCAGATGCTGCAACTAACTTTACAACAACTATTCCCGGAAGCAGACTTGTTTTACTGGGTGAAACAAAAAAAACAGGAATCCCTGTTTTGTATGACACACATAGTGCAGGAACATTATTATTTGCAACAGATGGAACATTGATTGTATCTGCCGGTGATGGTGCTTCACCTGCAACAGCGGATAGTGGGCAAATATCTTCTATTCTCAGTTACTGGGCTCAAGCAATAGCCGATAGTATTATCACACCACAACAAAATGTGGGTGCTTATCGGGCACAGCTAATCCAATCATTGAATGGAAAACTTTTGCGATTAGATCCGGCAACCGGTGATGGAATTCCTTCTAATCCTTTTTATGACAGTACCGATGCACGTTCTCCTCAATCAAGAGTTTGGGCATTGGGATTAAGAAATCCATTTCGCATTTCACTTAAACCGGGTACAGGAGAATCAGACCCCACAGCAGGTAACCCCGGAACATTTTATGTAGGTGATGTGGGTTGGCAATTTTGGGAAGACATAAATATATGCAATAGCCCCGGAATGAATTTTGGCTGGCCTGTATATCAAGGTTATGATTTAGATCCGAACTATTTTGCTGCAAAACAATTTAACTTCTTTGCGCCTAATCCACTTTATGGTTTTGGTGGTTGCACACAACCCTATTTTACATTTCATGAATTGGTAAAAAATCCTACTGCTAATGGCATTGTAAGTTTTAACAACTCTTGTAACCCAGTACAACCAATTCCAGCAACCGTGCATACCTTCATTCACGCACGACCTGTTATTGATTACTATCATGGCAATCGCGCCCGAACCGGAATTTTCACCGGAAACAATGCTTCAACAATAGATATAGATAATCCATTATCGCCTGTAGATGGTGTTCGTTTTGGCGGATTTGCCTCTGTTGCAGGACCATTATATCAGGGCAATAAATTTCCTTTGGATTTACAAGGAAGTTATTTCCATGCTGATTATGGTGGTGAATGGATTAAGCAATTTAAATTTAATGCAAACGATACAGCAATCTATGTAAGAGATTTTGCATCCAATATGGGACCTGTAGTTTTTCTGACTGAAAATAATAAGGATGGTTGTCTCAATTATGTCAAATATCCCGATCAAATCAGAAAAATATGTTATGTTGGAAATGTAAACAACATCCCAACTGCTGTTGCATTGTCTGACACCATGTATGGTGCATCACCGTTAGTTGTTCAGTTTAATGGAAGTCAATCACATGATCCGGAGAATGATTCACTATCTTTCTTCTGGAGTTTTGGCGATGGCTTTACTTCTACTCAGATTAACCCACAGCATACTTACACAAGCCCGGGTGGTGTAATTCTAAGTTATTGGGCTGTATTAACTGTTACTGATACAGCAGGTAACGCTGCCAAAGACTCTGTTTTTATCTCAATAAATAATACACCTCCTGTTGTAAACATTACAAGTTTTAATGATGGTGATTTATATTCCATGCTTCAAATCTCAACGCTACCACTTCAGGCAACAGTGACAGATGCTGAGCATGCACCGGGTCAACTACACTATAAATGGAATGTTTATTTTCATCATAACCAACATGAACATCCGGAACCTACTGACACAAACAAAATTACTTCTGTAACTATTTTGCCTGCCGGTTGCGATGGTGAAACTTATTATTACCGAATAAAACTTACAGTAACTGATGACGGAGGCCTCAGTGGTTACAATGAAAAAAGTGTTTATCCAAATTGTACAACCGATTGTAATGGTGTTTTTAATGGCACTGCATTTTTAGATTCTTGCAATACTTGTGTTGGTGGTAGCACCGGACTGCAACCTTGCACACAGGATTGTCACGGTGATTGGGGTGGTACAGCATTCATTGATTCATGTAATACATGTGTTGGTGGATTAACAGGGCTACAACCCTGCACACAAGATTGTCATGGCGACTGGGGTGGTACTGCATTTATTGATTCTTGCAGCACTTGTGTAGGTGGACTAACAGGATTACAACCATGCATACAAGATTGTCATGGTGATTGGGGCGGTACTGCATTTATTGATTCTTGCAGCACTTGTGTAGGCGGACTAACAGGACTGCAACCTTGCACACAGGATTGTCATGGTGATTGGGGCGG
>WBZM01000335.1_pt1 | contig 70423 bp, 64 predicted proteins | sample 5204271 | NCBI WGS metagenome assembly WBZM01 (sample SAMN12344346, study PRJNA552823) | activated sludge metagenome | biome: Activated sludge suspended growth; feature: Nitrification reactor; material: Wastewater; isolation source: activated sludge from nitrification reactor of wastewater... | reverse complement strand
CAATGTCGTCGACGGCGCATGGCTCGGCGACGCGGACGAGCCGGTCGACCGTCATACGATCCGGCGGGCGCTGAAACTCTACCGGCGCGCGCTGGTCATTCAGTTTCTCGCGCTCGCCTTCCTCGCTGCGCTTCTCGTATAAGACGAGGCATGAGCGAAAAAACGAAGATTCTCGTCTGCGTGAAATGCCGCGCAGCCGGCGAGCCCAAGGGGCCGATCGAGGACCGCATGGGGTCGCATCTCTACCGCGAGATGCTGGCCGCCGCCGCTGGGGCGGACGACGTCGTCATCGAGCCCGTCGAATGCTTCAAGGTCTGCGTCCGGCCAGTGACCATTGCGCTGGCGGCGGAGGGGAAGTGGAGCGTGTTGTACGGCGACTTCCCTCGCGGTTCGGCGGCCGAAATTCTCGATGCGGCGCGCCTCTACGCGCGCAGGTCCGATGGAATTGTCCCGAAGGACGAGATGCCGCCCGCCTTGAAGCTCGCCCAGATCGCGCGCGTGCCGCCAGTGGGCTGAGGATGTCATCCCGGACGGCGGCGCGGCCGCCGATCCGGGACCCCGTAAACCGGCGCGGCCTACGGATCCCGGCTCTTCGCTTCGCTACGGCCGGAACGACGACGACGCGTCGACTACGCCGTCTCCATCATCGCGCGCTCGTCCGGCGTCACGTCCGGCATGATTCCGAACCAGTCGCGGAAAGCCGGGCGGGCCTGCTGGATCAGCATGCCGAGCCCGTCGACCGCGACATTGCCGCGCGCGCGCGCGGTCGCCAGCAGCGGCGTTTCGAGCGGCGTGTAGACGATGTCGTTGACGAGCGCGCCTTTCGGCAGGGCGTCGAGCGCGATGTCGAGCGGCGCCTGGCCGACCATGCCGTTGCTGGTCGTGTTCACGAGCAGCGCCGCGCCCGCGAGCGCATCGGAGCGCTCCTCCCAGCGCAGCGGCGTCACCCTTGGCCCGAAATCCGCGACGAAGGCTTCGGCGCGTTCCAGCGTGCGGTTGACGACGCGCACTTCGGGCGCGCCGTCCGCGATCAGTCCGTAGACGACGGCGCGCGCCGCGCCGCCGGCGCCCAACACGACGGCGGGCCCGCTCGCCGCACGCCAGCCAGGCGCCTGCGCGCGCAAGGATTCCATGAAACCGAAGACGTCGTAATTGAAGGCCGACAGGGACCCGTCCTTCTGCACGACGACGCAATTGGCGGCGCCGATCGCCTTCGCCGCCGGATCGACGCGGTCTGCGACCCGCACGACCTCCTCCTTGTGCGGCAGGGTGACGTTGCAGCCCAGAAAGTTGAGCGCGGGCAGGGCGCGCAGCGCGGCCTCGACCTTGCCCGGCTCGATCGCCAGCGGCGCGTAATAGCCGGAAATGCCGAAGCGCTTCAGCCAATGATTGTGCAGGCGCGGCGAGCGCGAATGCATGACGGGCCAGCCCATGACGCCGGCAAGGCGGAAATCTGCGGGATGCGACATGCGCTTCGCTTAGCCGAGGACGCCCCGCTTTTCCAGTCGCGCGGCAGCCATGCGCCGCGCAGGGTTGCAGAAAGATGCATATGCAGATATTCCTGCGGCATGGCTCTCAGTTCGACGCCCCCGAACGTCTGCACCGCCGCGCGCGTGCGAAAGGCGAGCCGTCGCGTGTCGCAAATCTACGACCGGGAGCTCGAAGCCTACGATCTCACCGTCACGCAATTCGGCCTGCTCGCGCAATTGCGCGCCGCGCCCGGCGCCGCCATCGGCGCGCTCGCCGAAAGCATGGTGATGGACGCAACCACGCTGTCGCGCAACCTCCGCCCGCTGGAGCGGCGTGGCCTCGTCGCCGCCGAGGCGGATCGGGACGACGGCCGCGTGCGAAAGCTGAAGCTGACGCCGGCAGGCCGCGCGACGCTCGACCGCGCCATGGCCGGCTGGCGCGCCGCGCAGGATCATATCGCCACAGCGCTCGGCGCCGAGGAAATGCGGGCGCTCAACGCCGCGCTCGACCGCGCGCTCGACCGGCTGGCGGACTGATCCGAATGGCCGATATCTGCATATACATCTAAGTCCAATGAGGCTCTCATGCTGGCGCCCAACGCGCAGAACCCGCTGCTGACAGGTCCGATCCTGCCGACGCTGATGCGTCTCTCCCTGCCCAACATGGGCGCGATGGTGGCGACCTCGCTCGTCGCCATCGCCGAGACTTCCTATGTCGGAATTCTCGGCACACCGGCGCTGGCGGGCCTCGCGCTCGTCTTTCCCTTCGTCATGCTGCAGCAGATGATGTCCGGCGGCGCCATGGGCGGCGGCGTTTCCGCCTCCATCGCGCGCGCGCTCGGCGCAAACGATGTCGCGCGCGCCAATGCGCTGGCGCTGCATGCGAGCTTCATCGGCCTGTCCGCGGGCCTCGTCATGGCGCTGGTCATCTTCCTGTTCGGGCCGTCGATTTTTGCGCTGCTCGGCGGCCGCGACGCGGCGCTCGACGAGGCTGTGGCCTATGCGCGCATCTATTCCATCGCCGCCTTCTGCGTGTGGATGACGAACACGCTCGCCTCCATCGTGCGCGGCTGCGGCAACATGCGCGCGCCCTCGGCGACCATCTTTATCGCCGCGCTCGCGCAGATCGTCGTCGGCGGCGCGCTCGGGCTCGGCCTGGCCGGCCTGCCGCGCCTCGGCATGGGCGGCGTCGCGGCCGGGCAGGTTGCGGCCTACGGCGGTTCGGCGCTGTTTCTCGCCTGGTTCCTGATGTCGGGCCGCGCGCGCGTCACCCTGAAACCCTCGGCCTTCGCCCCCGATGGCGCGCTGTTCCGCGACATCCTGCGCGTCGGCGGCCTCGCCTGCATCTCGCCCTTGCAGACGGTGGCGACCGTGCTCATCCTCACGCGCCTCGTCGCGCATTTCGGCGTGTCGGCGCTCGCCGGCTACGGCATCGGCTCGCGTCTCGAATTTTTGCTGATCCCCATCGCCTTCGCCATCGGCGTGGCCTGCGTGCCCATGGTCGGCATGGCGATCGGCGCCGGCGACGTTCTTCGCGCACGGCGGGTCGCGTGGACCGGCGGCCTCGTGTCGGCCGCCATGCTCGGCGCGGTCGGCCTGTTCTTCGCCGCCTTCCCGCACCTGTGGTCGCGCATGTTCACCAGCGACGCCAACGTGCTCGAATCCGCCCGCATCTATCTCGTCTGGTCGGGCCTCGCCTATTTCTTCTACGGCCTCGGCCTGTGCCTCTATTTCGCCTCCCAGGGCGCCGGCAAGGTGCTGGGCCCGGTGCTGGCCGGCACGATCCGCCTCGCCGTGGTCATCGCCGGCGGTTTGTGGCTCGCCTCGTGGGATGCGCCGCAATGGACGATGTTCGTCGTCGTCGGCCTGTCGATGCTCGCCTACGGCGCGGCGACGGCGGGCTTCGTCTGGATCACGCCGTGGGGAAAGAAGTGACTGCCTCCATGCGCCGTCATGGCCGGGTCTGACCCGGCCATCCCCACCCGGCGGTCGTCAGCAACGCAATCGCCGGATACGGCGCGGCGTGAGTGCCCGGCAGAAGGCCGGGCATGACGGCGACGGTCCCCAAATACGAAACACACACACGCACGGCGTCACTCCGCCGCGGCCGCGCGCGCGACGACCATGTTGGCCATGCGCCGCGTGATGATGGCTTCCGCGTCCGCAACGATGCGGTCGACCAGTTCCTTGACGCTGGGAATGTCGTGGATCAGGCCCTGCACCATGCCGGCCGACCATATGCCGGCGTTGACGTCGCCGCTCTCCAGCCCCGCGCGGCCGCGCACGCCGGCGACCAGATGCTTGACCTCCTCGAACTTGGCGCCGCGCTTCTCGGCTGCGACCACTTCCATGCTTACCGCGTTCTTCGCCACGCGCGCAGTATTGTGCATGGTGCGGAAGATCAGCTCGGTGGCGCGCTCGTCGTTGGCCACCATCTGCTGCTTGAAGGCGTCGTGAATCGGCGCTTCCTTCGTGGCGCAGAAGCGCGTGCCCATGTTGACGCCGTCCGCGCCCAGCGCCAGCGCGGCGGCGAGCCCGCGCCCGTCGCCGAAGCCGCCCGAGGCGATCATCGGAATCGTGATCCTGTCGGCGGCGCAGGGAATGAGGATGAGGCCGGGAATGTCGTCCTCGCCCGGATGGCCGGCGCATTCGAAGCCGTCGATCGAGATGGCGTCCACCCCCATGCGCTGCGCGGAAACGGCGTGGCGCACGGCCGTGCATTTGTGGATGACCTTCACGCCATGCGCCTTGAGGTCGTCGACATGCTCCTGAGGCTTGTAGCCCGCCGTCTCCACGATCTTCACGCCGCTCTCGATGATCGCGCGCCGATATTCGGCATAGGGCGGCGGATTGATCGAGGGCAGGATGGTGAGGTTCACGCCGAACGGCTTGTCGGTCATCTCGCGACAGCGCCTGATCTCCTTCGCGAGATCGTCCGGCGTCGGCTGCGTCAGCGCCGTGATGAAGCCGAGCGCGCCGGCGTTGGCGACGGCCGCGACCAGCTCGGCGCGTCCGACCCATTGCATCCCGCCCTGCACGATCGGGTGCTGCACGCCGAACAATTCGGTGAAACGTGTCTTGAGCATTATTCTCTCCCTGCGGCTCCCGCCATTGCGAGCCAACGGGTCGCGCGAAGCGCGCGCCCGATGGCAGGCTCCGCGTAGCAATCCCGCCACCGGACTATCCGCATGGATGGATTGCTTCGTCGCTTCGCTCCTCGCAATGACGTCTTACTTACCCTTGAACTTCGTGGCGCGCTTCTCCAGAAACGCCGCCACGCCCTCTTTGAAATCTTCCGATGCGCCGGCCTCGCGCTGCGTCCGGTATTCGAGATCGAGCTGATCCTCGAAATTGTTTTCCGTCGAATCCCAGTAGAGCCCGCGCATCAGTCCCAGCGCGCGCGTCGGCCCCGCCGCCATCTCGCGCGCCATCCTCATCGCTTCATCGAGCGCCGCGCCGTCGTCCACGACGCGGTTGATGAGGCCCCACGCCAGCGCCTTTTCAGCCGGCAGCTTTTCGCCGAGCAGCGACAATTCCATGGCGCGCGCGACGCCGACGCGGCGCGGCAGCAGCCATGTTGAGCCGACGTCCGGCGCGAGGCCGATGCGGCGGAAGGCTTGCAGGAAATAGGCGCTTCGCGCGGCGATGACGATGTCGCCGGCGAGCGCCAGCGCCATGCCGCCGCCGGCCGCCGCGCCGTTGACGGCGGCGACGATCGGGCAATGCAGCCGCCGCAGGCGTCGCAGCAGCGGATGCCAGTGCGTCTCCAGCACGATGCCGACGGGCTTCGCCTTGCCGCTGCCGCGATCCTTCAGATTGGCGCCGGAGCAGAAGGCGTGGCCAGCGCCAGTGATGACGAGGCAACGCGCGCCGTTCGCCCTGTCCTCGACGATGTCGAGCGCCGCCAGAATGTCGTCGAGCATCGGCTCGCCGGCGGCGTTCATCACGTCCGGATCGTTCAGCGTCAGGACCGCGACGGCCTCTTCGATCTCGATCCGGACGCGCTTGAATTCCATGTCATTCGCCCCGGAACTTCGCCGGCCGCTTCTCGAGGAAGGCGGTCACGCCTTCCTTGAAATCGGCGGTGCTTCCGGCAATCCGTTGCGTGCGGAATTCGAGATCGAGTTGCTCCTCGAAGGTGTTTTCCGGGCTGTCCCAATAGAGGCCGCGGATCAGCGCCAGCGCCCTGGTCGGGCCGTTGGCGAGTTCCTTCGCCATCTTCTTCGCCTCGGCCATCAGGTCCGCGTCGTCGTAGACGCGGTTGATGAGGCCCCAATCGAGAGCCTTTTCGGCGGGCAGCTTCTCCCCGAGCAGCGACAGTTCCATCGACCGCGCCGTGCCGATCAGGCGCGGCAGCATATAAGTGGAGCCCGCGTCCGGCACCAGGCCGATACGGCGGAACGCCTGCAGGAAGTAGGCGGACTTGGCCGCGAGCTTCAGGTCGCCCATCAGCGAGAGGCTCATGCCCGCGCCGGCCGCCGCGCCGTTGATGGCGGTCAGCATCGGGCAGTGCAGGCGGCGCATCCGGCGCAGCAGCGGATGGTAGTGGCTTTCCAGCACCGAGCCCGCGCCGCCGCTCTTCGACGTCGACGTGTTGCGTCCTTGCAGGTTCGCGCCCGCGCAGAACCCCTTGCCCGCGCCGGTCATGACGACGCAGCGCACGCCGTTCGCCCTGTCCTCGATGAAGTCGAAAGCCTCGATCAGCCCTTCGAGCATGTCGAGCGAAATGGCGTTCATGACTTCGGGATGATTGAGGGTCAGCACGGCGACGCCGTCTTCGACGTCCACTTTCACGCGATTGAAATCAGCCATCGGAATTTCCTCTCAGAAGCTCGTCATTGCGAGCGAAGCGAAGCAATCCATCTACCGGGGCATTGTCGAGGATGGATTGCTTCGTCGCTCCGCTCCTCGCAATGACGGCTGCTACAAACCCATTTCCGCGAACTGCTTCTTGCGCGGCCCCATGTATCCGAACAGATAGCCCGCCACCTTGCGCATCTGGATTTCTTCCGAGCCTTCGGTGATGCGGTAGCGGCGGTGGTGGCGGTAGATGTGCTCGAACGGCTTGTGGCGCGAATAGCCGATGCCGCCGTGCACCTGGATGGCGCGGTCGGCGGCCTGGCCGCACAGCCGGTTCGCCCAGTAATTGCACATGGAGACCTTGTCGGAGAGCTTGTGCTCCAGCCCCGCGCGCTCCGTGCGGTCCATCTCCCACGCCGTCTTGCGGATCAGCAGGCGAAGCATTTCGGCCTGCGTCGCCAGTTCGACGAGCGGGAACTGGATCGCCTGGTTCGACGACAGCGGCTTGCCGAAGGGCGAGCGCACGCGCGCGTATTTGATGCTCTCCTCGATGCAGAAGACGGCCGCGCCGAGCGATGAGGCGGCCTGACGGATGCGGTTCTCGTGCACGAAACATTGCGCCAGCGCGAGCCCGTGATCGAGATCGCCGAACAGCGCGTCCTCGGGAACCCAGACATTGGTGAGCGACAGCCGCGGATGGTCCGTCGGCATGTTGAACGTCCACATGTACTCTTCGATCACGAGGCCATCCGACGGCACCGGCACGAGGAAGCAGGAAATGCCGGTCGCCGCGCCATCCTTGCCGGACGTACGCGCAAAGACCGCGCAATGCGTGGCGTGATGCATGCCGGTGATCCACATCTTCTCGCCGTCGATGCGCCAGCCGGCCTTGCCGCCGCGCGATTCCGGCACGGCGCGCGTGCCCATATGCGTGGCGTCGGAGCCGTGGGCGGCTTCCGTCAGGCCGAAGCAGATGCGCACGTCGCCGGTGAACTGGCCTGATATCAGCGCCTTCTTCTGGTCCTCGCGCCCATAGGTGTCGAGCATGATGACGACGGGGAAATTGCCGACGATCGAATGCTCGTTCTGCAGGTCGTTGTGCAGGCCGAGCCCCTGCGAGGCGAAATGCTCGCGGATCGTCGCCATGGCGAGGTTGGAGCCGTCCTTGCCGCCATATTGTTTCGGCAGGGCGAAGCGCAGGTGGCCGGCCTTGTCGGCTCTGGTCTTGGCCTCGCGCAGCAGCGCCTCCCATTCCTTGCGCGGCAGGCCGCCGTTCTCGAAATCGGTGCGCGCCCATTCGCGGCGGTGATCGAAGAAGCGGATATTGTCGTCCTGGTTCTCGAGCGGCTTGATCTCGCGCGCGACGAAAGCGTCCAGCTCCTTCAGATAATCCGTGATGTCGGTCGGCAGATCGAAGTTCATGGGCGTTTCCTTATTGTCTTGATTGTGTACCGACCGTCATTGCGAGGAGGGCAACGAAGAAGCAATCCATCCACCGTGCCTTGATCCAGATGCGTGGATGGATCGCCACGTCGCTTCGCTCCTCGCGATGACGGCTCAGCATTGCGGCGTCCCCCGCCCGGCCTCGCGCCGATAGGCGCCGTATTGCGGCTGATCGACGGCGAGTTTCGCCAGCGTCGTCGCCCAGAGGTGGTCGGAAAGGCCCGGCGTCTCGAGCGTCATCGCGCCTTCGGCGATCTTCATGGCGAGTTCCGCGTTGAGATCGGCGAGCGCGCCGCCGTGGCCGAGCAATTTCGTCAGCCGCTCGACCTCGGCGGCGTCGGCCGCAGGCTCCTGCGCGATCTGGCGCGCGACGAGATCGAGCGCGTTGCAGGACACGCGCAACTGGAAGGCGTGATGCGCCGTCAGTGTCGGCAGCAACTCGTCGCGCAGGTAGTGCGCGACGGCGGCGAGAAGGTCCGAGGGAGAAGGCTTGTCCTGCATCTCTCTCTCCGTTCAGGCGCCGCGCGGCGCGAGCAGCCGCATCAGATCGATTTCGTTTTCCGACGTGCGCCGCCCGATCATCGAGAGCTCGACGGGCCGGTCCGATTGCCGGGCGCGAAAACCCATGCCGATGCACATTACGCCCCAGCGCAGCGATCCCAGCAATTCCCAGAATTTCAGGGCTTGCGGATCGACGCGGCCGCCGCCCCCCGCTTCGTACCCCGCCATCAGGTCCTCGCGTTCGCCGAAACCGCCGACCGGCTTGTCGATCACGCTGTAGCGCCAGGCCGCCGTGCAGATCCATCCGAGGTCGCGCAGGGGATCGCCGATATGAGCCAGCTCCCAGTCGAGCACGGCGGAGACGCCCTGCGGCGTGACCAGCATGTTGCCGTTGCGGAAATCGCCGTGCACGAGGCGCGGCGTCGCGCCTTCGCCCGGCATCCGCTCCTTCGCCCAGCGGAAGGCGAGCTCGAACACCGGCCGCGGCTCGCTCCAGCGCCGATAGTTCTCGAACATCGTCGCCACGTCTTCCGCCGTTTTCACGCGTGGCAGTTCGGGCAGCCCGCCCGGATCGATGGCGTGAATGCGCGCGAGAATCTCGCCGGCCTGTCGCGCGAGCTGCGGCCGGATCGCGGCGAATTGCTCGTCGCGCACGATTCTCCGGCCGAGCGCCTCGCCATCGACATGGCTCATGAAGAAGCCGCGGCCGAAATCGTCTTCCGGCGCGATGACGTAGTGCACATGCGGCGAGGGCACGCCGGCGCGCTCGGCCGCCTGCATCAGCGCGGCTTCGGTTTCGAGCGAAATCTTTTCCACGATCGGCACGCCCGCCGGCTGACGCCGCAGGATCATCCGCTCGGGTCCGCTCGCGCGCATCGCGATCAGCGACCACGTCTCCTGGCTCGCGCCGCCCGACAGGCGCACGACCTTGTCGAGGCGTTCGACGTCGGGCGCGAACTTGCGCACGACCGCGAGCATGCGGTCGGGGAAGGAGAGTTCAACGCAGGACTTGTCGGGTGGCATCGCCCCCTCCCTTTCCCTCCCCCGCTGTGCGGGAGAGGGGACGGCAGGCGTTCGTGGTCGCCAGTCTCTGTGAAACGACGAATCTGCTCCCTCTCCCGCGCAGCGGGGGAGGGGTGGGGAGGGGGCCTTACAGCCGCTCCACGATCGTCACATTCGCCAGGCCGCCGCCTTCGCACATGGTCTGCAGCCCGTAGCGCTTGCCGCGGCTCTCCAGCGCGTGCAGCAGCGTCGTCATCAGCTTCGTGCCGGAGCCGCCGAGCGGATGGCCGAGCGCGATGGCGCCGCCGTTGACGTTGAGGCGCGCGGGGTCGGCCTTCGTGCCCTTCAGCCAGGCGAGGGGGATCGGCGCGAAGGCCTCGTTGACCTCGAACAGGTCGATGTCGTCGATCTTCATGCCGGCCTTTTCCAGCGCCTTGTTGGTCGCCGGCACCGGCGCCTCCAGCATGATGACGGGATCGTGGCCCATCACGTACATGTGGTGGATGCGCGCGAGCGGCTTGACGCCCAGCGCCTTCAGGCCCTTTTCGTTGACGACCATCACGCCGGATGCGCCGTCGCAGATCTGGCTCGAGGTCGCGGCCGTGATCATGCCGCCCTCTTGCAGCAGCTTCACGCCCTTGATGCCATCGAGCGTCGCCTCGAAGCGGATGCCCTCATCCACTTTGTGCATCTGCTTCTCGCCCTCGACGGTCACCTCGACCGGCACGATCTCCTTGTCGAACGCGCCGGCCTGCGTCGCGCGGATCGCCTTCTGGTGGCTCTCGTAGCCGAAGAGGTCGAGCTCGTCCTTGGTCAGTCCGTATTTCCTGGCGACCGCTTCGGCGCCCGGAAACTGGCTGAACTGCACGCCCGGATAGCGCGCCTCCATGTTCGGGCTCTTGTAGAAGCCGAAGCCGTGCTTGGCGGGCAGGGCGGCGGGCAGGCCCATCGGCACGCGCGACATGCTTTCCACGCCGGCTGCAATGACGATGTCTTGAAAGCCCGACATCACGGCCTGCGCGGCGAAGTGAAGCGCCTGCTGCGAGGAGCCGCACTGGCGGTCGACGGACGTGCCCGGCACGCTCTCCGGCAGCCCGGAGGCGAGCACGGCGTTGCGCGCGATATTGGTCGCCTGCTCGCCGGCCTGCCCGACGCAACCCATGATGACGTCGTCGATGAGGGCGGGATCGGCGCCGGCGCGCTCGACCAGCGAGTCGAGAACCTGCGCGGCGAGATCGGCCGGATGCCAGCCCGACAGCCTGCCGCCCTTGCGTCCGCCGGCTGTTCGCGCGGCCGCGACAATGTACGCTTCGGCCATGTTCATCTCCCTGATCGTTCGTATTGGATTGTCGGACAGCTTATGGGACCGCCGGCGATTTAGTCAATCGACTAACTAAAATCTTGCCCGCGCGTCCGCCATGCGATAAGTGCAAGGGACAAGCGTCGCGACAAGGCGCGATCGGATGGAAACAATCGGGAGGATTTCGCAAGCCATGGCCTACGAACATATTCTGGTCGAGCGCGAAGGCCCGATCACTATCGTCACGCTCAATCGTCCGCAGGTGTTCAACGCCCTGCACAAGCCGGCGCATTTCGAGCTGGAAGACGCCTTCGACAAATTCTCCGCCGATCCGGACCAGTGGGTGGCGATCGTCACCGGCGCCGGCGACAAGGCGTTTTCGGCGGGCAACGATCTCAAGTATCAGGCGGCCGGCGGCGAGCGCGGCTGGGGCAGGAGCGGCTTCGGCGGACTGGTGTCGCGCTTCGATTGCGACAAGCCGATCATCGCGGCGGTCAACGGCTTCGCCATGGGCGGCGGCTTCGAGGTCGCGCTCGCGTGCGACCTGATTGTCGCGGCCGAGAACGCCGTCTTCGCGCTGCCCGAGCCGAGCGTCGGCCTCGCCGCCATGGCCGGCGGCCTGCTGCGCCTGCCGCGCACCATCGGCATGAAGCGCGCCATGGGCATGATCCTCACCGCCCGCCGCGTCAGCCCGCAGGAGGGCAAGGAGCTCGGCTTCGTGCACGAGGTGACGCCGGCCGGCCAGGCGCTGCATGCGGCGCGCACCATCGCCAATCACATCTGCACGCTGAGCCCGATGTCGATCCGCGCCTCCAAGCAGGTCGCGATCCGCGGCGCGGAATTGTCGCTCGCCGACGCGCTGAATGCACAGATGGATTTCCCCGCCGTGAAGGCGATGTTCGGCTCCGCCGACCTCATCGAAGGCCCCAAGGCCTTCGCCGAGAAGCGCAAGCCGAATTGGACGGGACGGTAAGACTCACGATGGCGACCGTCATTGCGAGCGAAGCGAAGCAATCCAGAGCCGCAACATGACCCTGGATTGCTTCGTCGCTTCGCTCCTCGCAATGACGGCGAAAAAATCGCCTTAAAAGCGCGGGAGGAATAATTGACCAAAGCCACCGGCCCCCTCGCGGGCGTACGCGTCGTCGAATTCGCAGGCATCGGGCCGGGGCCCTTCGCCTGCATGCTGATGTCGGACATGGGCGCCGACGTCATCGCCATCCAGCGGCCGGGCCACGGCCGCAATCATCCCGGCAATTTCGTCAATCGCGGCCGCCGCACCATCGAACTCGATCTCAAGAAGCCGGAAGACGTCGCCACCGCGAAGGCGCTGGTCGAAAAAGCCGACATTCTCGTCGAGGGTTTTCGGCCGGGCGTGATGGAAAAGCTCGGCCTCGGTCCCGACGACATGCTGAAGGCCAATGCGCGCCTCGTCTATGCGCGCATGACCGGCTGGGGGCAGGAAGGCCCGTTGGCGCTCGCCGCCGGCCATGACATCAATTACGTCGCCGTCACCGGCGCGCTCGACTCGTTCCGTGCGCGAAAGGGCGGCCTCGTCTCGCCGCTCAATCTCGTCGGCGACTACGGCGGCGGCGCGCTCTATCTCGTCATGGGCGCGCTCGCCGCGCTCATCTCCGCGCGTGCGAGCGGCAAGGGGCAGGTGGTGGATGTCGCCATGTGCGACGGCGTCGCCAGCCTCATCACCATGTTCCATTCGCTGAAGGCCATGGGCGTGTGGGCGGGCGCGCCGGGCGAGAACATGCTGGACGGCGGCGCGCATTTCTACGGGCCGTTCGAGTGCAAGGACGGCAGGTTCTTCACCATTGGCGCGATCGAGCCGCAATTTTACGCCGAGTTCCTGCAACGCGCCGGCATCGACGATCCGGATTTCAAGGATCAGAACAACCGGTCGAAATGGCCAGCGTTGCGCGAAAAAATGGAAGCCATCTTCAAGACGAAGACGCGCGACGAATGGTCCGCGCTGCTCGAAGGCACGGATGCCTGCGCCATGGCCGTCTATTCGATGGAAGAGGCAAAGGCGCATCCGCATCTCGTCGCGCGCAAGACATTCGTCGAGCACGGCGGCGCCGTGCAGCCCGCGCCCGCGCCGCGCTTTTCGCGCACGCAGTCGCAGATTCAATCCGCGCCCATGGAGGGGCGCATCGAGCCCGCGGCCGCGCTGGCGGCGTGGAGTTGACGGCCTATTCCCTCCCCACAAGGGGGAGGGGAGCAGGCAGCGGAAATGGCGCGCCGCGCTGACAGGAATTCCCAACACCCACACACGAAAGGAACATCGCATGGATCTCAACGGACTTTCCGTCTTCGTCACCGGCGGCGGCTCGGGCCTCGGCGCGGCGACGGCTCGCCTGATGGCGGCCAAGGGCGCCAAGGTCGCCTGCTTCGATCTCAACAAGGACAATGCCGAGAAGGTCGCCAAGGAAATCGGCGGAATCGGCATCGGCGGCGACGTGTCGAGCGAGGCCGACGCCAAGGCGGCGCTGGACGCGGCCGAGAAGGCGCACGGCGTGCCGCGCGTGCTGGTGAATTGCGCCGGCATCGGCAACGCCATCACCACGGTCAACAAGAACGGCGCCTTCCCGCTCGACGCCTTCAAGAAGATCATCGACGTCAATCTCATCGGCTCGTTCAACATGCTGCGCCTTGCGGCCGAGCGCATGTCGAAGCAGGAGCCGCTCGGCGAGGAGCGCGGCGTCGTCATCAACACGGCGTCCGTCGCCGCCTTCGACGGCCAGGTCGGCCAGGCCGCCTATTCGGCGTCCAAGGGCGGCATCGTCGGCATGACGCTGCCGATCGCGCGCGACCTCGCCCGCTTCGGCATCCGCGTCAACACGATCGCGCCCGGCCTGTTCCTCACGCCGCTGATGAAGGGCCTGTCGGAAGAAGCCCAGCGCAGCCTCGCCTCGCAGGTGCCCTTCCCCTCGCGCCTCGGCGATCCCTCGGAATATGCGGCGCTCGCCGTGCATATCGTCGAGAACGCCATGCTCAACGCCGAGACGATCCGCCTCGACGGCGCGATCCGCATGGCGCCGCGGTAAGCCATATCTACAGTCAAATCCCCTCCCCCCTTGTGGGGGAGGGTTAGGGTGGGGGGTCGGGCAATCTTGCGAGATGAGCGCTTACGCCAAGCCGCCTCTCTCGCCAGCTTTCCCGACCCCCTCCCCCGCCCCTCCCCACAAGGGGGAGGGGAGAGGCGCGTGCAGGATGCGCAGCTTGTCGAGGAGCGTCTGCTCATGACCGAACCCGTCCTCCTCATCGAAAAGCGCGGGCCCGTCGACTGGGTGACGCTCAATCGTCCCGCCGCGCTGAATTCGCTCGATCCCGAACTCGTCGACGCGCTCAACGCTTATTTTGAAGGCCTCGAGCGCGACTACGACACGCGCGTTGTCGTGCTGCGCGGCGCGGGCAAGAATTTCTGCGCCGGCCTCGACATCAAGGCGAGCGCGAAGCGCAATTCGGAAGGCGGCTACGGCGCCGACACGCAGGCCTCGCTCGACGGCCAGCGCCGCATCGCCGCCATCGTCATGAAGATGCGCCGCTGCCCGCAACCCATCGTTTGCTGCGTGCAGGGCGCGGCCGCCGGCGGCGGCTTCGCGCTGGCGCTCGCTTCAGACATCCGCATCGCCGCCAGCAACGCGCGCATGAACTGCGCCTTCATCAAGCTCGGCGTCGGCGGCTGCGACATCGGTTCGTCCTATTTCCTGCCGCGCCTCGTCGGCGTGTCGGTCGCCTCCGAACTCATTCTCACCGGCCGCTTCATTCATGCGGCCCGCGCGCTCGCCGTCGGCCTCGTGTCGGAAGCGGTCGAGGAGGCCGATCTGGAAAAAGCCGCGCAATCCTATGTCGACGATCTCCTGCTCACCGCGCCGCTGGCGCTGCGCCTGTCGAAGGAATGCCTGAACATGAGCGTCGACGCCGGCTCGATCGAGCAGGCGATCGCCATGGAGGATCGCAACCAGATTCTCTGCGTGAAGTCGGAGGATTTCCGCGAGGGCCTCACGGCCTTTCTGGAAAAGCGCAAGCCGAACTGGACGCCTGCGACGAAATGAGAGGCGCCCGCCGGCAGGCGGGCGTCGAAAGAGGGAGAGGGAAAATGCATTCGCCGAACAAGATCGCCGCCGCGCTGGCTGCGGGCCTCATGGCCCTGTCCGCGCCGGCGCTGGCGCAGAACGCGCCGGGCGTCACCGACAAGGAAATCAAGATCGGCAACACCATGCCCTACAGCGGCCCGGCGTCCGGCTATTCCGCGCAGGGGCGCGTGCAATCCGCCTATTACGACATGATCAACGCCAAGGGCGGCGTCAACGGCCGCAAGATCGTCTTCCTCTCCTACGACGACGGCTACAGCCCGCCCAAGACCGTGGAGCAGACGCGCAAGCTGGTGGAGCAGGACGACGTGCTCGCGACCTTCGGCCAGCTCGGCACGCCGACCAATTCCGCGATCCACAAATACATGAACCAGAAAAAGGCGCCGCACCTCTTCATCTCGACCGGCGCCGACAAGTGGAACGACCCGAAGAACTATCCCTTTACCGTGCCGCTCTATCCATCCTACACGATGGAGGCGAAGGTCGCCGCGCGCTACATCCTGCAGACGCGGCCCGACGCAAAGATCGGCGTGCTCTTCCAGAACGACGATTTCGGCAAGGATTATCTCAAGGGCCTGAAGGAAGGCCTCGGCGACAAGGCCGAAAAGCTGATCGTCAAGGAAATTCCCTACGAAGTCGGTTCGCCCACGCTCGACTCGCAGATGATCGCGCTCAAGCAATCCGGCGCGGACGTTTTCTTCTGCATCACCGTGCCGAAGTTCGGCGCGCAGGCGATCAAGCGCGCCGCCGAGATCGAGTGGAAGCCGCTGTTCTACATCGTCAGCGTGTCGAGCCACATCAAGACGGCGCTGGAGCCCGCCGGCCTCGAGAACGCCAAGGGCCTGATCAGCGCGCTCGCCTTCAAGATCCCTTCCGATCCGCGCTGGGCAGACGCGCAGGACGTCAAGGACTATCTCGCCTTCCTCAAGGAATGGCAGCCGACGGCGGAGCCCAACGACGGCAGCGTTTCCATCGGCTACGGCTCCGCCTGGCTGACGGTGAAGGCGCTGGAGCGCGCCGGCAAGGACCTGTCGCGCGAGAACCTGATGAAAGTGATTACGTCGATCAGGGACGAGCAATTGCCGCTCGGCCTGCCAGGCGTCACCGTCACCATCACGCCGGACGATTATTCCGGCTACGGCAAGCTCCAGATGTCGCGCTTCGACGGCAAGACCTGGGAGCCGATCGGCGGCGTGACGAGCGCGAAGTAAGCCCGGCGAAGTAGCCGGCTGGATCCCGGATCGGCCTTCGGCCGTCCGGGATGACACTTCTGGGAGCCCGGCTCCCTGCCCGCCTCAATCCACCAGCGCGATGAAATTCGTGCCGTCCCACGTTTCCTTGTTGCGCGCGCCTTCGTCGGAGATGATGAAGACCGCGCCGGGGCCGACGAGGCCCGCCAGACGCTGCGCCACGCCCGGCGCGATGTGCAGGCGGCGCAACGCGTCCGCCGCGTTCGGCGCCACGCCGAAGGAGGAAAGGTCGCCCGCCTTTTTCGCCACTGCATCGCCGAGCATCGCCTCGCGCGTGCGGCCGGGAACGGTCAGGCTCGACCAGGCCGTCCTGCCCTCCTCGCCCGCCTGCGCGACGAACATGTGCGCGCCGATCGGGCGGTCGGGCTGGTCGATGTCGATCGGAACCTCGAACAGCGGCCTGAAGTTGCGGCGCACGTAGAGCTTGCCGGCCTTGCGGTTGACAAGCACGGAAATTGGCATGGCGGCGGCCAGATCGAGCGTCGTCTTCACCTTGTACTGGCCGACCGTGGCGTTCGGGCCCTCGATCTCGCCGGGCGTGCGCGCCGTTTCGACAGCCTCGCCCATCACATAGCGGCGCGGCGGCGTCTGGAACACGCCCGCGAAATCGGTCAGCGGCGCCGGCTTCACGTCTTCCCGCGAGATCACCACGCGCACGCCGCGCTTGGTGAAGCGGTAGAGGTCCCTGGCGTAGGCGGCGGGCAGGCGGATGCAGCCGTGCGAGGCCGGTCGCCCGGTCACGCGGCCCTCGTGCAGCGCTATGCCCGACCAGGTCAGGCGCTGCATGAACGGCATGGGCGCGTCATCGTAGATCGTGGAACGGTGAAACACCTGCTTCTCGATCACGCTGAACACGCCGTGGGGCGTAGGATGATCCGCGGTGCCCGTCGAGATGACGGTGTCGGAGACCGGCTTGTCGCCGTCGTAGACGGTCAGGTGCTGCCGGTCGGTCGACACGACGATGGTGATCGGACCGCTGGCCGAGGCCGGCAGCAGGCCGGCGCTCTTCTTCAGGTCGGGATTCTTGTAGCGCGCCGGCGTCGAGAGATCGCGGACGCGCGGCTTGGCGACTGGCGCGGAGCGAGGCGCCTGCGCCGCGGGCTGCGGCGCGAACAGGTTCCAGAAGCCCTGCGCGGCGGCCGTGTCGGCGGCGGCAAGGGCGAAGGCGGCGCCGGCGACAAGGGCCGAAACGTTGGACCGAAGCGCGGCTTTCCGTGTCCGCTGCGTCATGTCGAAAAGATCCCCGAGACTTGTTCGTACGGTAACATGCTTCCCATAGGCCGGCGACGGGGCTGAAGCTGTGCGCCAGCGCATGTGTCGCGCGCGCAACAGCGGTTGGCCCATAAATCGTATGGAAACAGGAAAGTATTAAAACAGCTTAACTATTTGACCTCTGCGACGGCCGCGATCAGGCGGGCGATGTCCTGCTCGCGCGAAAGGCGGTGGTCGCCGTCGCGGATGAAGGAGAGCGTCGCGGGGTCGTCGGCCAGATGCTCGACCAGCGCCAGCGCATGCTTCCACGGCACGTCGGGGTCCTGCATCCCCTGCAGGATGTGCGCGGGGCCGTAGGTGCGGATCGCCGTGCCGAAGATCAGGTGCTTGCGGCCGTCTTCCAGCAGCGCGCGGGTGATCGGATAGGGCTCGGGCGAATATTCCGACGGCCGCATCCAGCGCCCGGTCTTTTCGATCTCGGCCTTCGCCTTCTTGCTCAGGCCCGGCTCCATCAGCGCCGCCGTGAAGTCGACGGCCGGCGCGATTAGAACCATGCCGGCGATGCGGCTCTCCTCGCCGGCTTCGGCCAGCGCGCGCGCCGCAAGCAGGGCGAGCCAGCCGCCCATGGAGGAGCCGATCAACACGACGCGGCCCGCAGTCTTCGCCCGGATGACCGCGAGGGTCTCTTCAAGCCAGCGGCTGATCGTTCCGTCCTCGAAGGCGCCGCCGGAGACGCCGTGGCCGGAATAGTCGAAGCGCAGGCAGGCGCGGCCGGTCTCGGCGGCGAATCGCTCGATCGCCATCGCCTTGGTTCCGGTCATGTCGGACTTGAAGCCGCCGAGCCAGACGAGGCCGGGCAGTTTCGCGCCTGCGCCGGCGGCCGGCAGGGCGACATAAGCGATCTCCCGCGCCTCCGCGCCCTTGCCGACCGCCATCCGTCCCGTTTCCGCCTGCACGCCCGTTTCCTCCAATCCGCCGCTTCGATTCCAGGTTCGATTCCAGGTTCGATTCGATGTGTAAGCGACCGTAAACCCTGTCGCGTTACTTATCAGCAGCGATGCCGCAATATCAGCGCTTCTTTCAGGTCGACCGTCCGATCGCCGGCAAGACCGTCCTTCAGATCATCCCGACGCTCGATTCCGGCGGCGCGGAACGCACGACGCTGGAAATCGCGGACGCCCTCGTGCGCGCCGGCGCCCGCGCGCTGGTGGCGGCCGAGGGCGGCAGGCTCGTCGGCGAATTGCAGGCCCTCGGCGGCGAATTCCACGCTTTCGGCGCAGCGACCAAGAACCCGCTCGCCATGGCCGGCAATGTCGGCAGGCTCGCCGCGCTGATCGAGCGGCAAGGCGTCGACATCGTTCATGCGCGCTCGCGCGCGCCGGCCTGGGTCGCGCTCGGCGCCGCGCGCCGCACGAAAACGCCGTTTGTGACGACTTATCACGGCGTCTATTCCGACCGGAACGCGATCAAGACGCGCTATAATTCCGTCATGGCCATGGGCGATCGCGTCATCGCCAATTCCGCCTTTACCGCGGCGCATATTCTCGAGCGTTATCCGCAAGCCGAAGGCAAGATCGTCACCATCCACCGCGGCGTCGACCTGCGCCTGTTCTCGCCCGAGGCCGTCGAGCCGGACAGGGTTCGGGCCTTGCGCGAAAAATGGGGCGCGCCGCCCGACATGCGCATCGTGCTGTTGCCGGCGCGCCTTGCCCGCCGCAAAGGCCATCGCGTTCTGATCGACGCCGCGCGCATGTTGCGGGAGCAGGGGCGCAGCGACATTCTGTTCATTCTGGCCGGCGACGAGCAGCGCGACGCCTATCCCCGCGAACTCGACCGCGCCATCGCCGACGCCGGCCTGGAAGGATTTGTCCGGCGCGTCGGCCATTGCGCCGATATGCCGGCGGCGCTGATGTCGGCGGCCTGCGTCGTCGCCCCGGCCATCGAGCCCGAGGCTTTCGGCCGCATCGCCGTGGAGGCGCAGGCGATGGGCGCGCCGGTCGTCGTCTCCGATCTCGGCGCGAGCGCCGAAACCGTCGTCGCCCCGCCCGGCGCGCCGCCGGCTCAACGCACCGGCTGGCTCGTTCCGTCGGGCGCCCGGCACGAGCTTGCCGCAGCCATTGCCGAGGCGCTCGATCTCGGCATGGCGGCCCGTGAATCGCTCAGCCTGCGCGCGCGCGCCCACGTCCGCGACCGGTTCTCGGTGGAGCGCATGTGCGCGGCCACGCTTTCCGTCTACGAAAGCCTGCTGGAACCGCCGCCCGCCGGTTGACGGCGCCTGTTGACTTGGCGGCCCTGAGCTACGATGTTCACCGCCGATCGACCGACGGCGCGAGCCGCCGGCCGATTTGTCATATGCGCCTGGCGCGTCAGCGCCAGCCCCGGTCTAGACCGGGGCGCCCGGCCGCAGGACATTGCCGGAAAGTTGCAACAGTCACGGAGATCTAGCCATTCGTCGTCCCATGAAAGCGCCCCCGACGCCTGAGAAATCGGGGCCGCGCACCAACCGCGAGATTCGCGTTCCGACCGTCCAGCTCATCGACGCCGAAGGCCAGAATCGTGGCCCGACCGGCATCCAGGAAGCCATGCAGCTCGCCGAGGAAGCGGGCCTCGATCTGGTCGAAATCGTTCCCAACGCGAATCCGCCGGTCTGCAAGATTCTCGACTACGGCAAGTTCCGCTTCAACGAGCAGAAGAAGGCCGCCGAGGCGCGCAAGCGCCAGAAGATCGTCGAGGTCAAGGAGATCAAGCTGCGTCCGGGAATCGACGACCACGATTACGACGTGAAGATGAAGGCCATGCGCCGCTTCTTCGTCGAAGGCGACAAGGTGAAGATCACCCTGCGCTTCCGCGGCCGCGAAATGGCCCACCAGGACATCGGCTACCGGCTGCTGGAACGCGTGAAGCAGGAGACGGTGACCATGGCCAAGGTCGAGGCCGAGCCCTCGATGGAAGGCCGCCAGATGGTGATGATCCTGGCGCCGCGTTGAGCGGGCGCCGCTTTCGCCAAAGCTGCAGTTGGCCGGGCCTGTCCCGGCCATTCTTTTTTGCGCCCTGAATGGCGCGCCTCTCCGCGGTGTCCGCACTAACGTGCGTTAATGCCTCCTCCCGGCCAGCGACTACACTTGCTCCAAAACAAGAGGAGGCTGCCGACGTGAGACATCCGATCAAGGAGAAGTGGACGCCGGAAGAATTGGGCGCCCTGCGGGAGGCTTATGTCCGCGCCGTGCAGCAGCGGATCGACAATGGCGCTCACTCGCCGGAGAGCGAGAAGGCGATCGCTGAGGCGATCATGGCCATGGCGAAGGAAGGCTGTATGGACGTCGACGCCCTGGTGAGCGGTTGCAGGCCGGCGTCCTGAATGCGCCGGCGAGAGTGGGCGGTTGGTCGTCGATAGAGACGAGAGGTTCATCGGACGAGCGCTTCATCGCCGCCGCCGTCGAAAGGCCGGCTCCCCAGCGCGCCGGCCCCGCCCCCTTCAGCCTCACGAGGCTAGCGAGGAGAGTTCCGCACACGCAAGCGACCCGGCGCGGGCGTCGCCGGTTTTCCCTACGCTGTGGCGATTTGGCATTGGCCGCGTTTTCGCCGCAGGCGTCGGCTGCCCGACGCTTGTTTCGGACAGCCGCCGCCAGTTCGTCCGGCTCTACCTCCCCGATTCCAGTACCAGATGGGCGAACTTGAACTTCTCGGCCTCCCCGATTTCCTGGCCTCCGGCGATCAACGCGACGACGCGGCTGCACGGCGACCATGCGCCCTGCGCGCTTGACCCTGGCCTTTGGCCGCGAAATCATCGCGTCAAAGGGAGAAGGCCATGGGAGAGATCGTTTCGCTCGAAGAGCTCGCCGCCGAGGTAAAGCCCGGTTGCAAGCTCGCCGTACCCGCCGATTATTGCGGCGTGGCGATGAGCGCGACCGCCGCCATCGTCGCCAACCGGCCGCAAAATCTGCACGTCGTCTGCGTGCCGGTGACCGGGATGCAGGGCGACATGCTGATCGGCGAAGGTCTGGTCGGCGTGCTGGAGACCAGCGCCGTCACGCTCGGCGAGGCCGGCGGCGCGCCGCGCTTTCAGGATGCGGTGAAGAAGGGCGCATTCAAACTCATGGATGCGACCTGTCCGGCCGTCCACTCCGGGCTCATCGCCGCGCAGAAGGGCGTCCCCTTCCTCCCCATTCGCGGCATCATCGGCTCGGACCTGCTGAAGACGCGGACCGACTGGAAGACGATACAGAACCCATTCGCCGAGGAAGATGATCCGATCATCGTCGTGCCGGCGATCCAGCCCGACGTCACGATCTTCCATGCGCCGGAGGCCGATCGCTTCGGCAATGTGCGCATCGGCCGGCGCCGCGAATTGCTGACCATGGCGCAGGCCTCGAAGGCGACCATCGTCACCGTCGAGCGCATCGCCGAGGAATCGCTGCTGAAGACGGAAGATTCCGCAGCCGGCGTCCTGCCTGCGCTCTACGTCACGAAGATCGCCGTCGCGCCGCAGGGCGCCTGGCCGCTGGGGCTGTGGGGCGAATACGGCGTCGACACGGCCGAGGTCGCCCGCTACGCGGCGATGGCGCGCACGCCGGAAGGATTTGCCGCCTACATGGACGGCTTCGCCCGCCGCCTGCGCGAGGCCGCGTGATGCCCGGCTATTCCAACCGCGAACTCATCATCGCCACCATCGCCGACCTGCTGGACGGCATCCGCCATGTCGCGGTCGGCGCGTCTTCGCCGATGCCGGCCGCCGGCGCCATGCTCTTGCGCGCGCGAAACGAGATTGCCGGCAAGCAGCGCGTGCGCATTTCGATCCTGGGTTCCGAGGAGCATAATTTCTTCACTAACGGCGGCGTGGAATTGTTCGACTGCACGGCGCAGGGGCGAGTCGACGCCTTCTTTCTCGGCGGCGGGCAGATCGACGGCGAGGCCAATATCAATCTCGTCGGCACGGGGCCCTATCCGCAAAGCGAGGTGCGCTGGCCCGGCTGCTTCGGCTCGGCCTTCATGTATTACCTCGTGCCCCGCGTGATCCTGTTCCGCGAGGAACATTCGCCGCGCGTCTTCGTGCCGAAGGTGGATTACGTCAGCGCGCCGGGAACGAGCGAGGGCGTCGTGCGTCCGGGCGGCCCGCACGCGCTGCTGACCGGCATGGCGCTGTTCGACTTCGACAAGCAGAAGAAGCGCTTCGCGCTGCGCAGCGTGCATCAAGGCTATACAGCGGCCGATGTGCGCGCGGCGACCGGCTTCGACTACGACGAACCGGCCGTCGTGCCGGAGACCAAGGCGCCGAGCGCCGAGAATTTGGCGCTGTTGCGCGGACGCGTGACGGAGGAACTGTCGGAAAGCTATCCGGCGTTCGCGGATATGCTGCGCGGCGAGAGGCGGGCGGCGGCGTGACCGGCTCGCCTCGATGGAAGGCGGTCATGGCCGGGCTTGTCCCGGCCATCCACGCCGAGCCGTCGCGAAGATGATTGACGAGTTCCGCAGCCGTTCCCGCATCATTCGCTGCGCATTCCGGCGTGGATGCCCGCGACGAGCGCGGGCATGACGGCTTGCCGGGAACCGATTATTCCTTCGCCAGCTTGCGCAACTCATACAAGACCGACAACGCATCGCGCGGCGAGAGTTCATCCGGATCGACGCCCGCGAGCTTCTCGCGCAACGCATCGCGCTTGGCCTCCGCTTTCGGCTGCGGCGCAGGTCGCGCCGAAAACAACGGCAGGTCGGCGATCAGCTTCTCCACCGGCGCGCGCCGGTCGCTCGCCTCCAGCTCGCTGAGGATATGCTTTGCGCGCTCGACCACGCTGCCCGGCAGACCGGCGAGCTTCGCCACCTGGATGCCGTAGCTGCGGTCGGCGGCGCCGGAAATCACCTCGTGCAGGAAAACGACTTCGCCGTTCCAGTCGGCGACGCGCATGGTGAGGTTCTTCAGCCTCTTCAGTCGCTGCCCGAGCTGCGTCAGCTCGTGGAAATGCGTCGCGAACAGCGCGCGCGATTTGTTGGAATCGTGCAGGTGCTCCATCGTCGCCCAGGCGATGGACAGGCCGTCGAAGGTCGCCGTGCCGCGCCCGATCTCGTCGAGAATGACCAGCGAGCGTTCGGTGGCCTGATTGAGGATCGCCGCCGTCTCGACCATCTCCACCATGAAGGTCGAACGCCCCCGCGCGAGATCGTCGGAGGCGCCGACGCGCGAGAACAGGCGGTCGACGACGCCGATATGCGCTTTCGCCGCAGGCGCGAAGGAGCCCATCTGCGCCAGCGCGACGATCAGCGCATTCTGCCGCAGATAGGTCGACTTGCCCGCCATGTTCGGGCCGGTGACGACGGCGATGGCGCCGGCCTTCGCGCCCGAGAGATCGCAATCGTTATGGGTGAAGGCTTCGCCGCGCGCCTTCAGCGCGGCTTCGACCACGGGATGGCGCCCGCCGACGATGTCGAAAGCGAGCGAGCGGTCGACGCGCGGCCGCGTCCAGTTCAGCGCATCGGCGAGTTCCGCCAGCGCAGCCGCGACATCGAGCGCGGCCAGGGCTTCGGAGGCGCGCTTGATGGCGTCGCTTGCAGCAAGAACCTCGCCGCAGAGCGTCTCGAAATGCCCCAGCTCCAGCGCCAGCGCGCGGTCGGCGGCGGAGGCGATCTTCTGCTCGAATTCCGCGAGCTCGGTCGTCGAGAAGCGCATGGCGCCCGCCATGGTCTGGCGATGGATGAAGGTCGCGTTGAACGGCTCCTTCAGGAGCTTCTCGCCCTGCGCCTGGCCGACTTCGAGAAAGAATCCAAGGAAGTTGTTGTGCTTGATCTTGAGTTGCTTGGTCTCGGCGAGGTCGCAATATTTGCTCTGCAGCGCGGCGACGAGCCGGCGGCTTTCGTCGCGCAATGCGCGCGTCTCGTCGAGCGCTTGGTCGTAGCCCGCCGCGATGAAGCCGCCGTCGCGCTTGTCGAGCGGCAAGTCTTCGGCGAGCGCGGCGCCGAGCTGGCGCGACAGGGTTTGTGGCGGCGCCGTCAGGTCAGGCGCGAGCGCCGAGAGCTCTGTTGGCAAGCCCGGCGTATCGACGAGCCGCAGGCCGATGGCGGCAGCGGCGGACACGCCGTCGCGCAGGGCCGCCAGATCGCGCGGGCCGCCGCGTCCCAGCGCAAGTCGCGACAGGGCGCGCGCAAAATCCGGGGCGCGGCGCAATTGCGCGCGCAGGATCTCGCGCAACGAGGCGTCGTCGATCAGAAAGCCGACGGCGTCGAGGCGCCTGTCGATGGCCTCTGCGTCGGTCAGGGGCGCGGCCAGCCGTTCGGCCAGAAGCCGCGCTCCGGCCGGCGTCGCCGTGCGGTCGATCGCCGCGAGCAGGGAGCCGTCGCGCGCGCCGCCGAGCGTGCGCGTGAGTTCAAGATTGGCGCGCGTCGCGGCGTCGATCTCCAGCGTTGCGCCGCGCGCCTCGCGGCGCGGCAGTCCAAGCGAGGGCCGCGCGCCGAGCTGCGTCTTCTCGATGTAGAGAATGATGGCGGCGGCGGCGGCGACCTCGGCGCGCGAAACCCCGCCGAAGCCGTCGATGGTCGCCACCGAAAAGAAATTGCAAAGTCGCCGCTCGGCGGATGCGCCTTCCCCCGCATCGCGCCCGATGCGAGCCAGCGGCGCGCGCGCGTCCTCGAGAATGTGCGCAATGGCGCGATCGGCGAGCAGCGCGTCGGCGGCGATGATTTCCCGCGGTTCGAGCCGCGCCAGCGCCGACCCCAAGCCTGCGAGCGCGGTCTCGCAGACCGAAAAGGCGCCTGTCGAAATATCGACGGTCGCCAGCCCGAACCTGTCTTCCGAGTCGGAGGCGCGCACCCGCGCTACCGCGACGAGCAGATGCGCACGACCAGGCTCGAGCAGTCGTTCCTCGGTGATGGTCCCGGGCGTCACCAGCCGCACGACGTCGCGCCGCACGACGGACTTCGAGCCACGCTTGCGCGCTTCCGCGGGGTCCTCGAGCTGCTCGCAGACGGCGACGCGGTGGCCGAGCGCGATCAGCCGCTGCAGATAGTCGTCGGCGCGCTCGACCGGCACGCCGCACATCGGAATGTCGTCGCCCTGATGCTTGCCGCGCTTGGTCAGCACGATGCCGAGCGCGCGCGAGGCGATCTCGGCGTCCTCGAAGAAGAGTTCGTAAAAGTCGCCCATCCGGTAGAACAGCAGGCAGTCCGGATTGGCCGTCTTGATCTCCAGATATTGCGCCATCATCGGCGAGGGCTTCTCGCCGGCCGCGGGTCTGGGTCTGTCGTCGACGGGGCGGTCCATGGCGGGCGGACGCTAGCAGCAGCCGGACGCCGGGGCGAGGGCGCACGGGGCGCGATCCACGACGAACTTTGCTAACAGTGCGCTCGACTGTTGAAAGAGGAGGATCGGATGGCGGATTCAGGCGAGCCGGGGCAGGGAGCGGCGATCCGCGACGCGAGCCCCGCCGATGCCGCGGCGATCCGCGACATTTACAATCACGCCGTCCGCGTCACGACCGCGATCTGGAACGACACGGAGGTCGACGCCGCCAACCGCGCCGCATGGCTCGCGGATCGGCAGTCGGCCGGATTTCCCGTGCTCGTCGCGGAGCGTGGCGGCGACGTTGTCGGTTATGCGAGCTACGGCCCGTTTCGCGCCTTCGACGGCTATCGCTTTTCGGTCGAGAATTCCGTCTATGTCTCCGAAGCGGCGCAAGGCGGGGGCGTGGGGCGCGCCCTGATGCAAGCGCTGATCGAGCGCGCGGAGGCTGCCCGCCTCCATGTCATGGTTGCTGGCATCGAAGCCGAAAATCGCGCCTCCATCCGCCTGCACGCAAGCCTGGGGTTCCGCGAAGCAGGCCGCCTGCCGGAGGTCGGAACTAAATTCGGCCGCTGGCTGGACCTCGTCTTCATGCACCTGCCCCTGGGCTCCAGCGCGCCGCGCCGCGCCGTGGCCGGCGCGCAGCAGCCTTAATCCTAAGACCAACGGACCCCCTGCCGCGCCTTGTGAGGCGGGAAGGCGCCGTTTATGGTCCGCCCTCCCGCGGAAACCCGCCAGTCCGAGCCAAAAATGTCCGATCAGAAGACCAAGCCGCCGAAACGCCCGACCTTCACCGACCGCGAAGCCCTGCTGTTCCATTCGCAAGGCCGCCCGGGCAAGCTGCAGATCACCCCGACGAAGCCCATGGCGACGCAGCGCGACCTCTCGCTCGCCTATTCGCCGGGCGTCGCCGTGCCGGTTCTGGCCATCGCCGAGGACGCCTCGCGCGCCTACGACTACACCGTCAAGGGCAATCTGGTCGCTGTCATCACCAACGGCACGGCGATTCTCGGCCTCGGCAACCTCGGCGCCCTCGCTTCCAAGCCGGTGATGGAGGGCAAGTCGGTCCTCTTCAAGCGCTTCGCCGACGTCGATTCGATCGATCTGGAAGTCGGGACCGAGGATCCGGACGAGTTCATCAACGCCGTCAAATATCTCGGACCTTCCTTCGGCGGCATCAATCTCGAGGACATCAAGGCGCCGGAGTGCTTCATCATCGAGGAGCGCCTGCGCGAATTGATGGACATCCCGGTCTTCCACGACGACCAGCACGGCACCGCCATCATCGCCTGCGCCGGCATGATCAACGCGATGAGCCTGACCGGCCGCGACATCAAGGACGTGCGCCTCGTCTGCAACGGCGCGGGCGCGGCCGGCATCGCCTGTCTCGACCTTCTGCGCGCCATGGGCATGCCGCAGGAGAACATCACGCTCGTCGACACCAAGGGCGTCGTCTATCGCGGCCGCACCGACGGCATGAACCAGTGGAAGGCGACCTACGCCGTCCAGACCGACCGGCGCACGCTGGCCGAGGCGGTCAAGGACGCCGACATCTTCTTCGGCCTCTCCGCCAAGGGCGCGCTGACGCAGGAGATGGTGCAGACCATGGCGCCCAACCCGATCATCTTCGCCATGGCCAATCCCGACCCGGAAATCACGCCGGAAGACGCGCTCGCCGTGCGTCCGGACGCGATCATCGCCACGGGCCGGTCGGACTATCCGAACCAGGTCAACAACGTTCTGGGCTTCCCCTACATCTTCCGCGGCGCGCTCGACGTGCGGGCGAAGACGATCAACATGGAGATGAAGATCGCCGCCGCCAACGCGCTCGCCGAGCTGGCGCGCGAGGACGTGCCGGACGACGTCGCGGCCGCCTATCAGGGCGCGCGCCCGCGCTTCGGCCGCGAATACATCATTCCCGCGCCCTTCGATCCGCGCCTGATTTCCATCGTGCCGGCGGCGGTGGCCAAGGCGGCGATGGATTCCGGCGTCGCGCGCAAGCCGATCGTCGATTTCCACGCCTACAAGCAGCAGCTTTCGGCGCGCCGCGATCCGATCGCCGGCGCGCTGCAGGGCATTTTCGATCGCGTGCGTCGCAATCCGAAGCGCGTCGTCTTCGCGGAAGGCGAGGAGGAGCAGGTCATTCGCGCCGCCGTCTCCTTCGTCAACCAGGGCCTGGGCCGCGCGATGCTGATCGGCCGCGAGGACCTGATCCAGGAGACCGCGAAGGCGAATGGTCTCGAACTCACCGACAGCATCGAGATCCACAACGCGCGCACCTCGGCCCGCAACGCGGACTATGCGCAGTTTCTGTACGAGCGCCTGCAGCGCAAGGGCTTCCTGTTCCGCGACTGCCAGCGCTTCATCAATCAGGATCGCAACTATTTTGCCGCGGCCATGGTCGCGCGCGGCGACGCCGACGCCATGGTGACCGGCGTCACGCGCAACTTCTCGATCGCGCTCGAGGAAGTGCGTCGCGTCATCGACCCCAAGCCCGGCCACCGCGTCATGGGCGTTTCCCTCATTCTCTCGCGCGGCAAGCCGGTGCTGCTCGCCGATACGGCGATCACCGAACTGCCGAACGCCGAGGAGATCGCCGAGATCACCAAGGGCGCGGCGGGCGTGGCGCGTCGTCTGGGATTCGAGCCCTGCGTCGCTCTGCTCTCCTTCGCGACATTCGGCCAGCCGCCGGGCGAGCGCTCCGAGCGCGTGAAGGAGGCGGTGCGCATTCTCGACCGCGAACATCTCGACTTCGTCTACGACGGCGAGGTGGCGGCCGATATCGCGCTCAATCCCGAATTGCGCGGACCTTATCCGTTCTGCCGGCTCAAGGGTCCGGCGAACGTGCTGGTCATGCCTGCCTTCCACGCCGCCTCGATCTCGTCGAAGATGCTGCAGGAACTCGGCGGCGCAACAGTCGTCGGCCCTCTGATCGTCGGCCTCGACCGCGCGGTGCAGATCATACAGCTCGGCGCAAAGGACAGCGAGATCGTCAACATGGCGGCGCTGGCGGCGTTCAACATCGGCGGGTGACGCGAGGGGCGCATGGCGATGAGGACGATCGGCGCACGCGAACTGGCGACCGAGAGCGCGCGCCTCTTGTCGGCGATGCGCGTCCAGCGCCCGCTCGTGCAGGCGATTACGAACTACGTCTCGATGGATATCGCGGCCAACGCCCTGCTCGCCATCGGCGCGTCGCCGGCGATGGTTCATGCGGCCGAGGAAGCCGAGGAATTTGTCGGTTTCGCCGGCGCGTTGGTGGTCAATATCGGCACGCTGTCGCCGAGCTTCGTTCCCGGCATGGAGATTGCCGCGGCCGCCGCCAGCCGCCTAGGCAAGCCCTGGGTGCTCGATCCGGTCGGCGCTGGCGCGACAAGCTATCGAAATCGCGTCGTCGACCAATTGTTGCGCTTCCGTCCCTCGATCATTCGCGGCAACGCTTCAGAGATCATCGCCGTCGCGCGCATCGCGGGAGTGGATGTCGAGACGGCGCGGCCGAAAGGCGTGGACTCCGCGCACGGCGTCGACCAGGCGCGAGATGCGGCGATCGTGCTCGCGCATCGCCTCGGCTGTGTCGTCGCCGCGACAGGCGCTATCGATTTCGTAACGGACGGCGAGCGTGTGGCCGAGCCGGCGAACGGCGCGGAGTTGATGACCCGCGTCACGGCGGTCGGGTGCGCGCTGTCGGGCGTTGTGGCGGCCTTCGCCGCCCTGACGCCCGACCGTTTCCTCGCCGCTGCCGCGGCAACCGCGATCTACGGCGTCGCCGGCGAAATGTCGGCCGAGCGAGCGAAAGGTCCAGGCGCGTTCCGTGTAGCGTTCCTCGATGCGCTCGACGCCATCGACGAAGCCGACATCGCTCGCCGACTGAAAGTCGCCTGAATGGTCGTCGATCCCCGTCGATTGCGTCTCTGTCTCGTCACGGATCGCAATCTCTCCCGGGGACGGCCGCTGACCGAAATCGTCGCGGCGGCGGTTCGCGGCGGCGCGACCATGGTGCAGCTGCGGGAGAAGGACGCCGACACGCGCGCTTTCGTCGAGGCGGCGCGCGCGCTGAAGACGATGCTCGTCGAGGTCGGCGTCGCCTTCATCGTCAACGATCGCGTCGATGTGGCGCTGGCGGTCGATGCGGACGGCGTGCACGTCGGCCAGAGCGACATGCGCGTGGAGGATGTGCGTCGGCTTCTCGGCCCCGACCGCATCGTCGGCCTGTCGATAGACGGCGTCGACCAGATTCGCCACGCGGATGCGGAGTGCGCCGACTACTTTGGCGTTGGCCCCATTCACGCGCAATCGACGAAGGCCGACGCTGCGCCGCCGCTCGGCGTGGCCGGCTTGCGCGCGGCGCGTGCGCTGACGACCAAGCCGATCGTCGCCATCGGCGGCATCACGCCGGAGAATGCGGCAGCCGCCCTTGCTGCGGGCGCGCAGGGGCTCGCGGTCGTCTCGGCAATCGTCGCTGCCGACGATCCGGAGGCGGCGACGCGCCGTTTCGCGCGAATGTTGGGTTGAAGCCGCAAGCCCGCGGCCTGTTCAGTGCGCCTCGTCCCAGTTCTGCGCCGCGCGCGCCTCGACGACCAGCGGCGCCGACAGCTTTACCGCGGGCTCCGGCGCCTCGATCATCACACGCCGCACGACGTCGATGGTTCTTTCGACCTCTGATTCAGGCGCCTCGAACACCAATTCGTCGTGCACCTGCAGCAGCATCTGCGCGGACAGTTTCGCGCGCGACAGAGCGTCGTCCATGCGAATCATGGCGCGGCGAATGATGTCGGCGGCGGTGCCCTGCAAGGGCGCGTTGATCGCGGCGCGCTCATTGAAGGCGCGCTCGGACGGGTTCGACGACGCGATGCGCGGATAGTGGCACTTGCGGCCGAACATCGTCGTCACATAGCCTTGCTCCCGGCAGAGCTTCTTCGTGCGGTCCATGTAGTCGCGTATGCCGGGAAACCGCTCGAAGTACTTCTTGATGTAGGCGCCCGCTTCTTCGCGGGGAATGCCGAGCTGGTTGGCCAGCCCAAAGGCCGAAATGCCATAGACAATGCCGAAATTGATCGCCTTGGCGCGGCGACGGATTTCGGACGGCATGTCCTTCACGGGCACGCCGAAAATCTCCGACGCCGTCGCCGCGTGAATGTCGAGACCCTCCGCGAAGGCCTTCTTCAATTGCGGAATGTCTGCGATCTCCGCGAGCAGGCGCAGTTCGATCTGCGAATAGTCGGCGGAGATCAACTTGCAGCCGGGATCGGCGACGAATGCCTTGCGGATCTTGCGGCCAGCCTCGTTGCGCACGGGAATGTTCTGGAGGTTGGGCTCCGAAGAAGACAACCGGCCCGTCGTTGTCGCCGCCAGCGCGTAGGACGTGTGCACGCGCTTGGTTTGCGGGTTCACGTAGGTCGGCAGCGCGTCCGTGTAGGTCGACTTCAGCTTCGACAATTGCCGCCAGTCGAGAATGCGCTGCGGCAGCTCGTGACCTTCTTCCGCGAGATCGTCGAGCACGCCGGCCGCTGTCGACCAGGCGCCGGTCGCGGTCTTCCTCGCGCCGGGCAGGCCCATCTTGCCGAAAAGAATGTCGCCGATCTGCTTGGGCGAACCGATGTTGAACTTCTCGCCGGCGAGCTCGTAGGTTTCCGCTTCGAGCCGCGCCATGTCCTGCGCGAATTCGCCTGACAGCCGCGACAATATTTGGCGGTCGATGGAAATGCCGCGCCGTTCCATCCGTCCGAGAACGCCGACCATGGGCCGCTCCAGCGTCTCGTAGACGCTCGTCATCGATTCGGCCGGCAGTCGGGGCGAAAGCGTACGCCACAACCGCAGCGTCACGTCGGAATCTTCCGCCGAATATTCCGTCGCCCGGTCGACGGCGACGCGCGCGAAACCGATGAACGTCTTGCCCTGGCCTGCGACTTCGCCGAAGGCGAGGGGTTTATGCCCCAGGTATTTTTCCGACAATTCGTCCATGCCGTGGCCGTTGCGGCCGGCGTCGAGGACATACGACGCAAGCATCGTGTCGGCGATGGGCGCCATATCGACGCCGCGCTGCGCCAGCACGAGCCAGTCGAACTTGGCGTTCTGCGCAATCTTGAGAACGTCCGGCGCTTCGAGTAGCGGCTTCAGGCGGGCGATGACCTCGGCCTCGCGCAACTGCCCGGAGACGAGCCCCTGTTCGCCGAACAGGTCGCCCTCCGCGCCTTTCACATGGCCGAGCGGAATATAGGCGGCGCGTCCGGCGCTGAGCGCCATCGACACGCCGACAAGTTCGGCCTGCATCGCGTCGAGCGAGGAGGTTTCCGTGTCGATGGCGACCACGCCGGCCCCGTGCGCTTCGGCAATCCATTGTTCGAGCGTCGCAAGATCGACGATCGTCACGTAGCTCGCGCGGTCGAAGGCGCCGCCCTGCGATTGCGCCGCGCGCGCGGCCGCCAGCATGGAGGGCGCAAGTTCCTCGGTCGGGGCATGCTTGGCGATGGTCGGCGCGACCGCTACGGCGGCTGCTTGCGCCGGCGCAGCTTCTTGCCGCCGTTCCTCTCCCGGCAGCACATCTCCATTGCGCGTGCGCCAGCCGCCCGAGCCGACGAGGTCAGTCTGCGCCTCGACGTCGTTCGCGTCGATCGCGAACAGTTCGGCGACGCGCCGCGTAATCGTCGTGAATTCGAGCGCTTTCAGGAAGGCCACGAGCTTCTGCGCGTCCGGCTCGCCGAGCCCGAGCTCGTCGAGCGCGCATTCGAGCGGCACGTCGCAGCACAGCGTGACGAGCTGCCTGGAGACGCGGATAAGGTCGACGCTCTCCTTGTCAGTCAGCGTTTCCCGGCGCTTCGGCTGCTTGATTTCCGAGGCGCGCGCCAGAAGTTCGTCGAGCGAGCCGTATTCGTTGATGAGTTGCGCGGCCGTCTTCACCCCGATGCCGCGCGCGCCCGGCACGTTGTCCGTTGAATCGCCGGCGAGCGCCTGCACGTCGACGACCTTGTCCGGCGGCACGCCGAAATAATCCTGCACCTCGGCGACGCCGATTCGCCGTTCTTCGCGCGCGCCGACCGAACCGGCGACGCCGGAGGCGGGATCGTACATCGCGACCTTCGGCGTGATGAGCTGCATCAGGTCCTTGTCGGCTGAGATGATCAGCACGTCGGCGCCCTTCGCCTCGGCCTGGCGCGCGTAGGTCGCGATCAGGTCGTCCGCCTCGTACTTGTCCTGCTCGATCGGGATCATGCCGAAGGCGCGCACGGCCTCGCGCATCAGTGGAAATTGCGGGATGAGATCATCGGGCGGATCGGTGCGGTTCGCCTTGTACTCGGGGTAGATTTCCTTGCGGAACGAATTCTCCGACTTGTCGAAGATGATCGCCAGGTGCGTTGGCTTTACGCCGGCTGCGCCGTCGCGCACGAATTGCAGCATCTTCGTGCAGAACAGGCGCACGGCGCCGGTCGGCAGGCGGTCGGAACGATAATTGTATTTCGCGTCCTGCCGAATCGACTGGAAATAGGCGCGAAACACGAACGAGGAGCCGTCGACCAGAAAGACGTGATCGCCGGCTTTGACGGGGCGGTGACAGGAGCTCATGGCGCCAAACTAGCGCGAATTCGGCAAAAAGGGATGTGGCGAGAGCTACGTGCTACGAAGGCGCGAAAAGCCGTCCGAAACGCGTCTTTTCTGCGCCTTGCAGGCAGATGTCGGCAAGGACGGCGATGAACAGCAAACTTGCCGCGGACATCAGAAGAGCGCTTGGGACCGATGGTCCGACGCCACGATTCGCCGCCGCAATCAGGGTCGAGAAGAGCGGCGCCCACAGGATGGCGAGTGCGGGAGCGGCGCGCCCCAGTCCGGCAAAGGCCTTGCCGACCGGCGATTGGCGCAGCGCGATTGCGCAGGCGAAGGTCGCCGGGCCGGCGGCCAGCCCCACGGCAAGCGCAATCGGACCGACGGCGGCGATCGAGGGCGCCTGCCCGGTCTGCGCGAAGCGTATGGCGACGGCTGCAGCGAGCGTCGCCAGGAGCGGTCCGCTGGCGAGGCTGAATTCTTTTTCCTCGCCGACAATGCGCAGCAGCGTCGCGCGCCGCATGACGAGCGCAAGTCCGGCGGCGAAGAAAATGAAATAGCTCAGCGCCGGCTTATCGAAAATGACGCCCACGACATGGGCCGCGGCTGCGAGGAGGAAGCCGCCGAGAGACGGATGCCGCAACGCCCGGGCGACGATTGCATAGAGAGCCGTCAGCAGGGGCAGCGTCCAGGCAGGCTCCGCTAGCGTCAAGCCGTGTCGCCAGTCCTGGCCGGTCAAAGACGCGGTCGCTGCAGAAACCAGCGCGCTTGCGGCCCCGCAGAGCGCGGCCGCCCCAATGGCCCGCAAGAAGGGTCTGCGCGCCGTCGAAACGACGAACGACGCCATCAGCCAGCCGGCGACCGCAAAGAAGGCGGGAAGCGTCGCGATTTCCGCGAGCGTCCGCAGCGCGGCTCCGCCGCCATTTTCGCTCTCGAGCGCGAGAGCCGCGACCGAGGGCGCCGCGAGCGCGAGAAGGAGCCCGCGTGCGATCGAGGCGTCCCCGTCCACGCCGTCCCGTCTAGCGTCAACTTGCTCCATGCCTGCTCCAAAACGGCGCGATCTCGGCCCCGCCTCGGGCTGTGCGGACGCCAAACGTCGCCGCAGCAAGCAATGGGCCGGGCTGGCGCGCGATTGCCGCACGGCGGCCAATGGGCTACACAGAGGCGCGCCGCTTCGGCAGCCGCACCCGTAGCTCAGCTGGATAGAGCGCTGCCCTCCGAAGGCAGAGGCCAGGGGTTCGAATCCCTTCGGGTGCGCCAATATTTTCAATGGGTTAGTTTGAAAGCGGTGTTAGTTGAATGATGCCGGCTACCACATGGCTACCTGTAAACGGGTAGGAAAAGTTGATGCAGCGGTATTAGGCGAAGTTGCGGACCGGCCGTAGGTCGCCCAAGCAACGTGGGCGACGACGGCAGCCAACTTTGCTCGCGATTTGGCGTTGTTGGCAGCCATCATTTCTTTGTAGCGAACGCTCAAGCGCGAGCCCAAGCAGTTTGCGAATTCTCAGGTGAAGAAATGGGCTTGGCCTCGCCCGACCCTTCGTGGTCAGCCGCAATTTTCGCTTATGGTCTGCAGACGCTAAGTCCGCTCAGCGGATCGGCAGCGAGTGCTAAGCTCCCCCTTAACCGTTCTCGGACACGCCGGATGTAGCGGTCATCCGCCTGCATCGGGCCAGAAGCCGTCGCAGAATTCCGGTCGGCTTCCGGATATTGCGGGAGGCGAACGGCCACTTCCACCCCGAGCTAGCGGAGCTGTGGTCGACGGCAGCTTATGGCGCACTGCGGTCAATTCGACGAGCGTCGATTGCCCGTCTCAACTCGACCCACACAGGCGCATGATCGCTCGCTCCCTCGCGTGCTCGAACATTCCGATTCACGTGGCGGCGGCGCTAACGAATAGCCGCGTCTATGAGGTTTCGCGCTTCGTCCCGAAGCGCCGATCGCGGTTCATCACGCGCATAGATCATGTGCCCAGCCGGCAGGACAACGAAGCGCAGCCGATCAGGGTCGCCGTAGGTCGGCAGCTGATCGAGCGCCAGCTTGGTTGAAAAATAGGGCGTGACGAGATCGGTCGTTCCATGGACCACGAGCACGCGGAACTGACGGTCCAGCGCAAGCGCTTGTCGCAATGCGCTGATGCTATCGGCGTTGCTCCGCCCTCCACGTCCCCAATCCCAGCGCGCCGCCACGGACCCGTTCAGGACCTCGTAACGCATTTCCTTCACAGGCCACTTCAGCCTGCCGGTAATCAGGCTGGACATGGCCTCGCCAAGGGGGGCGCGTAGCGCGTCGACAACGGCATCGGCATGATGCCCCGCGCGCCTGACAGGGTCGGGATCGAGCCCTGCTACCGAACCGTCATAGGCCGAGAGCACGGATTTGTCTGATCGCCCCCGTTCGCGGGCAAAGGCGCCGAGATCAACGCGACCGTTCATCTCGCTCACTAGTTTGGGGTCGAGACCCGTGAAAACGGCGACTTTTTGTGTCAGGCGCGCCAGAGCGTCGCTGTCCCTGGGTCCCTTGATCAGATCGACGATGTACTCGCCCGCGGCATAAGTTTCGACGTCTTGGAGCGTACGACGATCCACGCCACCCCGCGCTACCGCCGCGAAGCTCGGCAGGCGGACAGCGAACGCCAGTGGCGAACGACTGTCTTCGTAACTCAGATCCAGCGCAGGCGAGATGAGCAGGAGCCCGCGGACTCCGATGTTTTCGCGTTCGGCGAGGCGTCGTGCGAGCCGCGGCGCCCGAAACCCGCCGTAGCTTTCACCCACAATGAACTTTGGCGAGCCGAGACGATCGTGCGTCGCGAGCCATTTCCGAATGAAGACAGCGAGCGTGTCGATGTCGCCGCCGATGGAGCTGAACTGTTTTCCAACGTCGCCATCGGTCGCCGTGATCTTGCTGTAGCCAGAATCCGGCGGGTCGACAAAGACAAGGTCGGCGAAGGGAAGCCAGCTCTCCTGGTTCTCGAGAAGATCGGGCGAGGCCGACGGCGCCAGTGCGTCACCATCCATGCGGATACGCCAAGGTCCGAGACCGCCGAGGGCGAGCCAAACAGCCCCGGCCCCGGGTCCGCCGTTGAGGGCGAAGACAATCGGACGACGACTCGGGTCAGCGCCCTCGAGTTCAAAAGAGACGTAGGCGATTTCGGCGAGGGGAGTTCCTTTGGCGGCGTCGATCAGCGGCGTTGCGCCGGCACGGGCGCGAAACTCATACGCTCGGCCGCCGATAGTCACCCGGTGGGAGGTGACACTCTCCGGCGGCAGGGTTTGTGAGGCTAAACTCGTTGGAGTCGGTCGCGTTGGCGCCTGAGCAATCGCCGGCCCCGTTACCGTGAGGGCGGCGGCAATCGCGAATGCAATAAGTCGCGTCTCGTATGGCCGGTGAAGACTCATGATCTGACCCATTGATGCCGCCGTAGGCGCATTATCAAACAACATAGTGCGCGGGCGCGCGGTTCAGAGCGAGTCGCCGGGAGTTGGGGCGATCGAGCATGGAGGGCCAAGCGTCAGCAGGCGGCCGGTGCATGCGCGCGTTGAGCCGAGCAGGGCGTGGCAGCCTCCTGGGGCACTTGCCGTTTGTACTGCTTCTGTTCTTTTGCTGCCGCAGACGCTCACGAGCTTCCCCTAGCGGTTGTCCGCGTGGATTGCACGATGTGCGCCAGAAAGGGGCGCTACCGGCTGGCGCGGCTAGCCGACAAGTACGGGGCGAACTGCACATTGAAAGAACTGCTCGAGCTGCTCGCAGGCGACTGCAAGTACCGGGGCCGGCCGCTTCAACGGCTTCGGCCCGGAAGCTCGCGGCAGATGTCGACCGATAGCGGGCATTGTAACGCTCGAAGTATGGGCTGCATCGACACGCGTTGATGACGATGATCGCCTACGCCTGCTTGCAAAGCCGCCGCCTCGCCGAAGCGGGCGGGAAAAAAAGAATCCCAAACGGCCCACCGCAACCAAACCTGCCGGCGATACGCCGCGCCGTCGTCGCCATCCTCGCTCGCGCGCCGCCCCACAGATGCCCGCACGTAGGCGCACCTTCCGCGGAGCCATCGAATAAATCTGCCAAAGTAGTGCTAGGGTGTTTGTGCCATCGCTACAACGCCGATCGCCAGCCAAATGTCGGCGCACCTTGCGAATGAAGAAACATTTGCGAGAAGTTTCGTTTCCAGGCCTCGACCTGCCGAACGATCAACACGGTGAGGCGAAGATCCTTGAATAGCGTTCTCGCAGTAGGTTTTTCTGGACCTTTCCCATGGCGTTTCGCGGCAACTCGTCGGCAAAGACGATGCGCTTCGGCAGCTTGAATTTCGCCAATCGCCCGTCCAACGCCCCAAGCACGGATCTTTCGTCGAGAGCGACCCGCTTGGTCGGTACGACCACCGCCACCACTCCTTCGCCGAAGTCCGAATGAGGAAGTCCGATCACCGCGCTCTCATGCACGCCGTCTATGGCGTCGATCTCGCTCTCGATCTCCTTCGGGTAGACGTTGAAGCCGCCAGAAATGATGAGGTCTTTGCCGCGACCCACAATATGAACATATCCGCGTTGATCGATCCTTCCGAGATCGCCGGTTATGAAGAAACCATCAGGCCTGAACTCGGCGGCGGTCTTCTCCGGCATGCGCCAATAGCCCTTGAACACGTTGGGTCCCTTGACCTCAATCATGCCGACTTCGTCGCGGGGCAACTCCTTGCCGCTTTCTGGCTCCGTGACACGCACCGATATCCCCGGAAGGGCTGGACCGACCGCGCCGGCCACCCGATCGCCATCGTAGGGATTTGACGTATTCATGTTGGTTTCGGTCATGCCGTAGCGCTCGAGGATGGCGTGACCGGTCTTCGCTTTCCAATTCCGATGCGTTTCAGCGAGCAACGGGGCCGAGCCGGAGACGAACAGACGCATCCGGCCGACGGCCTTGCGCGTCAAACCGGGGTGCTGCAATAGGCGCACGTAGAAGGTCGGCACGCCCATAAGCACGGTTGCGCGAGCCATGCCGTCCACAATCGCGTCCGCATCGAATTTCGGAAGGAACAAGAGCGAAGCGCCCGAAAGCAACGTGACGTTACTTGCGACAAATAGTCCGTGCGTGTGATAGATCGGCAGCGCGTGGATCAGAATGTCCCGCTCGGTGAATCGCCATGCGTCCTTCAACGTCAGCGCATTGGTCATCAGGTTCGCGTGCGTAAGCATCGCGCCCTTCGAGCGCCCGGTCGTTCCCGACGTGTAGAGGATGGCGGCGAGATCGTCTGCTGCGCGATGGACCGTCTCAAAAGATGCAGGATAGGCGAGCGCGGCCCGACACAGCGAGCCGTCGCCGTCGCCGCCGAGCGTTGCGACAGCCGCCTTCTTTCCGGCGGTCAGCGTCGCCAGATCGGCTTCGTTCGACGGATCGCAAACGATCAACGAAGGTTCGGCGTCGCCGATGAAATATTCCAGCTCTGCAAGCGTGTAGGCCGTATTCAGGGGCAGGTAGACGGCGCCAGCGCGGAGGGCCGCGAGATAGACGACGAGCGCATGTATGGACTTCTCGACCTGCGCTGCAATGCGGTCTCCTGGCCTCACCCCAAGCGCGACGAAAGCGTTCGCCACCCGCGCGGAAAGCGAAAGCAGGTCGCCGTAGGAATAGCGAGCGCCGTCTTGGCATTCGATCGCAAGTTTGGACGGGTTCGTGATCGTGCTTTCGAGACGGGCGAACAGGTTGGAGTTCATGACACAGGGACCACTTCACGATTGGGCGGGAAACTCTGAGCTTTGAGAACGCCAGACGACCCAGCAATTCTTCCCCGCTCGGCGAAGGCCTCATGGTTCTTCTCGATGTCGCCGAGCACGTAGAGGTAATTGACCATCAGGCCATGAGACTGGGCCAACCCCTTGGCCGAGACGTCGCCGAGGAAATTCAGACGCTCGAGCCGTGCGCCATTCCCGAGGTGAAAACGGGCGACCGGGTCGACCGGCAGCCCCTTGGCGGTCTTTGCGCGTAGATAATAGGAGAGAGCCGCCTCCATGAGAGGAGCGCGAACCGCCTCGCGCTTTTCTGGAATGAAATGCCAGTCCGGTTCGTCCAGGATTTGTAGCAACCCCTTCGCACGAGTCGTCAGATGGAGCGACGCTTCCAATTTTCGCTCGCGCGCAAGCCAGGTTGCGAATCCCGGCGCCGGAGACAGGGTGACAAACGATTTCAGGTTGGGAAGCTCCTGCTTGAGATCGTCGACGACCTGCTTGATGAGGAAATTGCCGAACGAAATGCCGGAAAGGCCCTTTTGAGTATTGGAAATCGAATAAAACACCGCGGTAGTGGCGTCTTCGGCCGCGAGACTTGTCCGCTCGCTGCTGAGCAATGGCCCGATCGCCGCCGGAATGTCGGCGGTCAGCGCGACTTCGACGAAGATCAGCGGTTCATCGACGAGCCGTGGATGGAAGAATCCGAAGCAACGACGGTCGGCCGGATCTAGCCGGCTTCGCAAATCGGTCCAGTCGTGGATCGCGTGCACCGCCTCATACCGGATCAGCTTTTCCAGGACGTTGGCCGACGTTCGCCAATCGATCGGCTGCACCGTCAGGAAGCCGCGATTGAACCACGACGCGAACAGATGAACGAAATCCGCATCCACGGCGGCGAGGTCAGGGCGTCCCGGCAGGTGTCCGAGCAGATCTTCGCGCATCTTCACTAGTTGGAATGTGCCGCCTGGCGAAAGGTTGAGTCGCCGGATGAGCTCTTGCCGGCGCGGTTCGGCGGCCTGATGCAGCGTCTGGACGGTGTTGGCCGTGGGACGGGCCTGGTATGCGGCGATGGCCGTTTGCAGGGTATTCCGGTCGGCTTCAAAGCGCTCCGCCAACGCCACGAGGAAGTTCAGCCGCACCTCCTTCGACGCCTTCATGTAGCCCTCGAGCAATTGGTGGGCCAAAACTGTCCCCGACGCCTCTCCTCGCCGCGACAATAAGAGATCGCCGATTGAATCGAGACTGGTCATCGCCCCCTCGTCCGAATTCACCGGTAGCCTTAGGAGCGCTCGACCGTTGCTTGCGAGCGCGCGCATCAGGTTGCCGATCACGTCGTTAGCTGTTCTGCTTCTTTCAGACATCGTGTTTCCCTTCGCCACGCGGTCCGACGAAAGAGTGGCCTGGGCGGTTCAAGTCCCGCACGCGAGATGAGCATGCAGGAGTTCCACCGCCCTGATTCATGGGATGATTGGAGGGTGGTAATTCAGGGTGCCCGCCAGAACCCACAACAGGAACAGCACCACCGGCGTGTGCGTTGCGAACTGGGCAAAGGTGAATCCGACAAGATCGCGCGCCTTGAGACTCATGATTCCAAGCAAAGGCAGCATCCAGAAGGGGTTGATCAGATTGGGCAAGGCTTCGGCCGCATTGTAGATCTGGACAACCCAGCCGAGATGCACGCGCAGATCGTTGGCTGCATGCATCACGTATGGCGCCTCAATTAGCCATTTGCCTCCTCCCGAAGGAACGAAGAAGCCCAACACCGCCGAGTAAACTCCCATCAGTAGAGCAAACGTGTCCGTCGAGGCCACGCTCACGGCCAGGGTGGAGAGATGGTGCGTCAGCGAGTGGCCGTCGGGACCGACAGCGCCCGTCAGCATTGCGGCGATTGCGCCATAGAGCGGAAACTGGATCAGCACGCCCGCAGCGACCGGAACCGCCTGATAGATCGCATTCAGGAAGCTTCTGGGCGTCCAGTGCAGCAGCATGCCGATCAGCAGGAAGATCAGATTGTATGTATTGAGGCCGGAAATCGCTATCAGCCAATTTTTGGTGGCGAATTCATTCCAGATCCAGCCGGCGCCGAGCGCGACAACCGCCAAGGTAAGAAGCGGGCTGTATTCGAGCCACTCTCCCGGCCGTTCGCGTGGCGGAACGACCACATCGAAACGCTCCAGCGCGACACCGAGGTCCTCGGCGGTTTTCGCGCGCTTGGCAGTAGGCGCGGTCCAGTATGCGACCAACGTCGAGATAGTGATCAAGACGAGGGTGACCAATACGCTCTGCCAGAGGAAGATCGTCTCGCTGAAGGGGATGACGCCCGTAAAGGGCATGAGGCTCGCAGGAATGCTTGCGGCGTTGGCCTGCAACTGTGCCGCGGATGAACTCAGTCCCATCGCCCATGTTGCGCCCATGCCCAGATAAGCTGCGGCGCCTGCCGCGCGATAGTCCATCCGCAGCTCCTTGCGGCGCGCGAGTTCTTTTGCCAACAAGGCGGCGAACACGAGGCTTATCGCCCAATGCAGGAGCGAACTAACAACACTGACGAACGCCACGTAGGCCACCGCGCCGCGACCGGTGCTCGGAACTCTCGCCGCTAACTCAACCAACCGAGCCATAGGCGGAGAGCTGGCGATGACATAGCCGGAGATGGCCACCATCGCCATCTGCATCGTAAAGGGAATGAGGCTCCAGAAGCCATTGCCGAAAGCGACGGAGACGCTGCGTGGCGACGCGCCGGTCAGAACCGCGGCGACGGCTACGACCAAGACTGTCAGCGAGACGAATACGTATGCATCCGGATACCATTTCTCGCACCACTTGGTGACGCGCAGAGCGATACGTTCGAGAGGCGGAGCATCTTTGTAATGGCGCATCTCGCTTTCGAAGTGTGAGGTCTCAGCGCTCTCGACAGACATGACGATTTCCTCCCGGTCTGATGCTTGTTGCGGCCGCGCGGCAAAGCACGGGCGACCGGAGCCACCCGAGCCTTCGTGACCGATCCTTCAGAAGATTTCAGGCGTGTGCGATGTAAGGGTCGCGCGGCGTCTGCCCGACGAAATCGAACGCCTGTTCCAACAGCCGAGCAGCACTCAGCAGATCGAAGTCGCCGCGCGGCCGGCCCATGAGTTGCAGGCCAACCGGACGCCCGTCAGCCGTGAGGCCGACAGGTAGCGACAGCGTCGGGCAACCGGTGAGCGTCAGGACGAATGTCAAATACATCCAGTCGATGTAGGAATGCAGCGGTTCGCCGCCGATCTCGGTCGGGAAGCGCTGAGCCACAGGGTACGGCGCCACCGCGACGGTCGGGCAAGCGAGAACGTCATATTCGCCAAAGAAGGCGGCGACGTGCATGAAGAGTGCGCCGCGCAGCCGTTCCGCGCGGGCCATCGCAACGCCGTCCTGCTGCAATCCCTTCTCTATGTTCCAGATGATCTCCTCGCAGATCTGGCTGCGGTGCTGATCGAGCAAGGGACCTCGTACGGCCGCCACCAAGTTCGCTCGCAATGTCTGGAACGCGTCGAAGGCTCCCGTGAAGTCTGGGCAGTCGTCGTCTACCCTGGCGCCAAACTCTCCAAATCGTTGCGCCGCTGCCTCGCAGATCTGCGCGACCTCCGCGTCCACCCGGCCGATCCCGAGATTTGCGCTGAAACCTACGCGCTTGGGCGCGCGTGGATTCCGCACCGCCTCGACGTACGGCGCCGTCGGCGGCGCAAAGGACAGCGGATCGCGAAAGTCCTGGTACGCCTGAGCGTCGAGCATCAGCGCCACATCGGCGACGCACCTGCCCATCGGCCCCTCGACCCACAGTGGATCGTAAGGCGCGATCGATTGCGGTCGCGGCACGCGTCCCACGCTCGGGCGCATTCCGACGATCCCGCAATAGCTTGCCGGAATACGCAGGCTTCCACCGAGATCGTTGCCGGTAGCGAGCCAAACCATGCCGGCTGCGAGCGCAGCCGCGGAGCCGCCTGACGATCCGCCGACCGTCAGAGACGTGTTCCATGGATTGCGCGTTGCGCCGAACACCGTATTGAATGTATTAGCGCCTGCAAATTCTGGCACATTGGACTTTGCAAGCGGAATGGCTCCGCGGCGCTCCAGATTCGCTACCGTTAGATCGGAGCGCGCCGCGACGTTATCTTTGAAGATCGGCGAGCCGTATGTTGTGGGCGTTCCGGCCAAGTCGTTGTAATCCTTGACCGCGATTGGCAACCCAGCCAGCCATCCGGGGCTGGACGCCTCGTCGGCTGTCGGTCTCCGAAAGTCCCGCGCGGCGGACCGCGCCGCGTCGAAGTTGCGGATGGGCAAAGCATTGACGACGGGGTCGACCCTCTCGATCCGTGCGATGGCGGCATCCACCAGGTCGAGCGGTGAAATTTCTCGCCGTTTCAGGAGATCCACCGCCGCGCTGGCCGTGAGGCCGCAAAGGCCGAGTTCGGCAGGCCGTGCCGCGGCTTCAGCGAAATGGTCTGTCTTCAAAGCCGTCGACGTCGTCATATATGTCTCCCTTACGCCGGAAAGCTGCGAGCAGCCCGCACGGCGTTCAAAGTGTTGCTTCCGTCTTGTTGAAGCAGGAATATATGAAGCAGCATCGTCCCCCGGAAATCGTATTTTCCGATGAAGCTTATAAGGCGGGACCCGAACAGGTAGCGTCAGCGCCTCGCACATACGCCGAGGCAGGAATGAAAAATGAGGCCTGTCGCGGGAACGACGATCGCTTTGGGAGGCCACCCGCTCATGGATATCAAGCACCTCCGAACATTTGTCGCAGTCGCGCGATTCTCCAGCATCACCAAAGCTGCGGAGGCATTGCACATCACTCAGCCAGCAGTCAGCGGTCAGCTCAAGACCCTCGAGGATGAACTTCAGGTACGCCTGTTGTCTCGAACGACGGCTTCGGTGGCGCTCACCCAATGCGGTCGCGAATTGCTGGTCAAGGCGGAGAAAGCGATCGAAGCGTTCGGAGAATTTGTAAATGCGGCCAAATCCCTTCGCGGCCACATCGACGGTCGGCTCCGCATCGGTCTCGTGATGCTCGATCCCCGCGCGTTAAACAGCGGTCCGCTCCTGCGTGAACTCGTGATACAGCATCCCGGATTGCGGATCGACGTTCAGGTCGGCCGCACGAGTTGGCTGCGCGACGCAATCAAGAGCGCGGAGATCGACGGGGGCATCCTGGTGTGCAAACGCTGCCCGCCGGGCGCGCGGATGCTGGTTCTGGACGAGATAACATTCCATCTTGTCATTCCAGCGTCGTGGCGCGACCGTTTCAAGGATACATCGCTTCGCGAGCTTGCTCGGGTTCCGTGGATCCGCATGGCGCAGCGCAGCGGTCATCAGGAAGTTCTCGCGGAAATACTGGAGAGCGCAAGCATCGAGCCGATCGAAACGGTTGAAGTCGACCATGAACAGAGCATGCGCGCGCTCGTAGCCGCTGGCGTCGGCGTCGGCCTTATCCGAAAGGAGTTGGCTCTGGAGGCGCAGGAAGCCGGCGAGGCGCTCCTATTCGGCGAGCACAAAGGCAAGACCAATCTCGCCTTCGTCTATCCGGCGGAGCGCGAAGAAGACCCGACGATTCAGGCGGTCCTCTCCGCGCTTCGCAAAATCTGGAACATTGATAACAGAATCGAGTCGGCAAGTAGGGGCGAATAGGCGGCCTCAAATCCGGACCGAACGGGAGTCTCGCGTCAAGCGACGCGAGTTTGCGGGCGATTATCGGATTGCAGGAGTTTTTCTGACTAGCCGCTGAGGCGCAACACATCGATCGTCCAAAAACCTGATCAGGTCGAGGGCGACGGGTCCGCCGAACTGCTCGACGACGGCTCCATCGAGATCGAATTCGCGTATCGCAACGGCGACGAAGCCGTCCTTAAGGCGAAGCAAGATACTTCTTCAACACCCTGCTAGGTCGGGTGCGTGGCCGGGTCCCGTCGAAATGAAGCTGACGACAATGGTTGGCGCATCCGTTTGAAATGATCTTCCAGCGGCCTCCACGCCTTCAGGGTGGGTAGGTCAGGAACGCTTGCCTTGGTGTGATCGGCATAGGCCGCGAGCAGACGCGCGACGTAGACGCTCTCATGGTCCGCCAATCCGGAAGGCGGCGCGGCAACGATGGGGCGCGGCGGCAGGCCGCCGCCGAATCGCGCGATGAAGTGGGCGTGGCGCGGTGTTGTTCGATAACCTCGCGCGGTGACATGGGTTGGAAGATCGAATAGTCGAAGGCGTCGACATATTCGGCGAGCTTGCCCTCCAGCTTCACCGTTTGTGCTGAGGCGATCTTGTCGGCGACGGATCTGGGCCATGCATCGATTAGGGCTGCCTTCAACGCGGGAGCATTCGTGAGGTTACTGGGTAAGTGTCGTTCCGGTGCCACGTCGAACGGTTTCGGAACAACGATATGATAACGATTTTCGAGAGGGTTCGGCGCGATCCTTGAAATCGTCCTCGTCGCGTTCACGAAGGAACCGCGAGGAGAGATGGTCGCGCCACATATTGCGCCGCCGGGCGAGAAGCAGGGATGAAAAGGCCTACGGCAATTCGTGAATGCGAAAAGCTGGCGCAGGGCGGCGCCGCGGAGGGGGAAGAACGACATGTTGTACATCATTCTTGTCGCCGTGCTCGGCATAATTCTCCTTCAGGCGACCGGCGCGATTCCGCCGTCATCCGTCGGTGGCCCGATGATGATTGCGCTGGCTGTCTTCGCCGGCGCGCTGGCCGTCGCGATCCACGAGGCATGGACGCGGAAGCGAGGCGTACTGGGCTGGATCGTGAACCTTGTCGTCTCGTTTGTCGGCGCCTTTCTGGCCGCCCCTCTCGGCGGCGCGGTCATGGCGTTGGCGCTCGGCCCATTTATGACGGGATCGGGCTCGATCGCGGCTGCGGGAGGCCCCGTACTGTATGCGTCCCTCGCCGGCACGATGGTCATCGCGCTGCTGGGGTCGTGGGGCGCCCTGTGGCTCGTGAACCGAATGCGATGAACTTCGTCCCTCGCGTCGGCGGCCATAACCGAGGATGGCCGCGCGGGGCGCTGGTCTGAGTCCGGGGCAGTCGCCGCCCGCCACTGTCCGCTTGCGGGTCGGAAACCGCGGGCGACTATCGGTCGTGAGCCGCCGAAGGCGCTCGGTGGGAAATCCGCTGTTCGCGCGCCGCCGTCGACGTGCATGAAATCAGCGCATCCGGCTGGCGGGATCGGCGCGCGGGCGAACATCGGATTGGTCGCGCGTCGACGCCCGCGTTTGACGCGCCACAAGGCCGCTTCACATTGCAACCGCTACCCTGCCGATCACCCAGAAAGTAAAGTTGGGGTGTTTCATGCTGCGAAGTGAATGGGCGACTCGCCTGCTTCTTCCGGCGACGGTTGTGGCGCTCGCGTCAGGCTTCTTGAGCGGGGCGCGCGCACAGACTTTCGACGAACCTCAGTTCGCGTTCGCCCTGCGCACTCCACCAGGCTTCACCGGCGCGAAGAGCGTCGAGGGCGGCGTCTCCACCTGGAAGCTGCGCAATAACAAGAGTGAAGCGGCGCTCGACGAGAACGAGCTTGTCTCCGTGACGGTCAGCGCCCTCGCCCGCACGCCGGGCCGCGATCCGCAGGAGGAGTTTCGCAATTACGCAAGCACGTATGCCTCGCAGATTCTGCATGGCGGGGTGGTTGAGGATTTGCGGTCAGCCCGGTTCGCGGGACGCGATGGCTTCTCGGCGGTCGCGCGAGGCTCTCTCAACCTGGGCGCGGGCAAACGTCCTGCGGTCGCGCGCATTTTGCTCATGGAAGTCGACGGCAATCATGTCCTCGCCTCTGCGATCGCGCTCGGCAGCGGCGACAAGGCGTACGCCGAGGTCGGAACGCCCAACGGCATTTTCGCGCCGATCGAGGGCAGGGCGCGCCCGCTGACCAAGCTTCCAGACGAAACGCCGCAGGCGCAACGCACGATACCCGCCGGACCGGTGATGAAGGCCGAGGTCGGCAATATCGACGCCGTTCAGAACGGGCCGCGGACGCCTGCGACGATCACTCTCAAGCAGCCCGTGTTCATTCGCACGGTGCGGACATATCACTGGAACAACGGGCGCGGCGCGCCGCCCGGCACGATCAGGCTCTTCGCCGGCGATGGGCGCGAAGTGGGATCGTGGCCGGCGCGGGGCGAACCTGGACAGGGAGGCGTGCCTAACGCCTACTGGGTCGCGACGGTGAACCGGACGGTCGATAGCGGATCTTATGTCCTGCGAACATCGAACGATGGAACCTGGTCGACGAACGCCGGCGTGAGCTGGCGCGGTTTCTACGCGATCGAATACCAGCATGTGACGCAGGTTCCGGATACGTCGCACCAGAGCGGTCCCGATAGTTTTGACGCGGCGCGCGCGAAATTCGACGCTTTCATGCGAACGCACGACGGCGGCGATTGGAAAGCCGCGGCGGACGCGGCGCGCGCGCTCGCGGACGCAAATCCGCAGGGAGTGGAAAATTGGCGCCTGCTGGCGCGGATCTACGCGGCCGCGCCCGCAGAGCGGTCGGTCGATCCGGCATCCGCCGTCAACACGCTCGGACGAGTTGTTGCGCTCGATCCACAGGACACGGCGGCGCGCATGTCTCTCGCTGCGCTCCTCATCAAGCAGAATGGATATCAAGCGGCGGTCGATCAGATCGAAGCCGCGCTGACCATCAAGCCGGGCCTTGCGACGACCGCGGTCTTGAAGGACGTGGCGCAATTGTACGCGAAAGCCGGCCTGAGCGACCGGGGCTTGGCCTTTCTCGCGGACTTTGCGGGGCGTCATCCCGACGTTCGATCGGTGACGCTGTCGCAAGCTCTCCTGTTGAAGGAAGCGGGCCGGACTGCGGAGGCGCTCCTGCTCCTGCGCAAGATCGCAAACGATCCAAAATCGTCCGCAGCGGACGCCGCCGAGGCGCGCACGCTTGTGGACGCGTGGCTTTGACGAGGTAAGCGCGATGTCGACCACCGACAAGCAAAGAGCAGGCGATCGCTGCGATACCTGGCTGTGGCGCAAGCGCGCTTCGGTTGCGGTGTTGGCGGCGACGGTCGCATTTGGAGGCGCGACTCTCGCCGCGCCGCCGGCCTACGCACAGTTCGGCGCGGTAAAGGACGCGTGGAACTGGTTCAAGGGCAAGGGCGGCATGGGCCAGCACAACAAGGACGACAAGGAACGCATCCTGTCGGTGCTGACGCACGAACATTACGTGAGCATTCGCAACGGGCGGGTTGAGATAAACGACGAAGCTGGCCTACGCGAACTCTATGCGTCCTTGCGCGAGTCCGAGAAGCTGAAGCGTATGCCGAAATACGCCAACGACACCGACAACACGAATTCCAGTACGTTCTGGCGTAGTTTTTTCGACGGCAAGGATCATCTCGAACCCGACATGCCGGCCGCCGCCGATCCGATCGCAAACGACAATTCGGGGCTCGCGTCCAACATCCACGCGCAACTCCAGGTCGACTCCTTTCGATACGCCGATACGGCGGCGACGCTTAAACTGCGCGGCATCGATGTGATGGACCAGGATCTGCGGCGCGGAGTGGCTACCGGCGCCAATGTCATGATTCAATCGCTCAATGCGCTGACCGGCGGGACGTCCGGCCAGACGGTCAAATGGGTGGAGGAGGCGGCGCAGGCCGCGCAGAAAGCGCACGGCGACCCGACGGGAACCGCACAAGGCTATCTGAAGGATCACGTCAGCGAGGCGATGAAAGAGATCGTCGACGACAAGATCAAGGCGGCGCTGGGCGAAAAGAACTACGAGAAGATCATGGAGGGGTACAAGTCGTACGGCGACAAGCAGGAACGACTGAAGGCCTTCATGCACGACATGCACGAGAAGACCGGCGATCCGCGTTTCAACGACGCGGCCGAACTGTTGGATAAGGCCTCTCCAGAGGCGATCGCGGCGAAATTGGCGGAGAAATCGCGCAGTCTGATCGAGGCGGCCAAACAGAAAGAGAAAGCTGACAAGGACAAGTCGGCAGACAAAGACAAGACCGCCGACAAGGACAAAACCGCCGACAAGGACAAGACTGCGGACAAGGATAAGACGGCAATCAAGGATGGAGAGGGAGAAAAGGAAAAGACAGCGGACAAGGACAAGAGCGGCGAAAAAGACAAGGCCGCCTCGAGCGAAAAGACCGGGGCGGGGAAGGACGGCGAAAAGAAGCAGGACGCCCAGACGGGCGCCGACGGCAGCGGCTCGAAGTCGTGGAACAATATGTCGGACGCCGAGAAGCGCGATGCTCTAAAGGCCAACGATCCCGCGGCCTGGCAGGCATTTGGCGAACTGACGGCAAAGGATCCGAACAAGGCGGTCGCCATTCTCTCGACCAAGAAAAGTGCAACGCCTGAGAAAAAGGGTGGCGACGGGGATACGTCCGATCTCGGCAAGGCTATCGCAGACGCCGGGGCCGACGGAATGAACCAGACGACGGCGCCGCCTCCTCCACCTCCTCCTCCGCCGCCGCCAACGTCCCAATCGGCGACCAGCGAGGTGGAGGGCGGCTGGCTCAAGGACGCCAACGGCACGACCAAGGTCGTCTATATCAATGACGCCAATGGCAATCGCATAGGCGGCTACTACGTTCACTACGACAAGAACGGGCGCGAAATCGGCCGGGAGACCTTCACCGAGACTCCGAACACGCCAACGGCTCAGGAGCCGGCGGCGGTCCTCAGCGGACGATATCAGGGACCGATCTCCGGCGCATCGAGCGGTTCGATCACGCTGAACGTTTCCGGCTCGAGCGTGAGCGGGACGGTGACGGGCGTGTTCAAGGGCGATTCGTTTCGCGCGAATTTCTCGGGCTCGCTCAATGGCGACGGCTCGTTCAGCGCGCCGGCGCAAGGCGTCCTGCAAGGCAATTGGGGCGACCATGTCACGCCCTATCCCTTCAACGGACGCGTCAGCGGCCGCGTCGACGGACGCGGCGGGGCCGGCGCATGGTCCGGCAAGAATCAATGGGGCGGCGGCAGCGGAACATGGCGGGCGTCGAAGGGCTAACGCCGCGTGAGAGTGGACCAGGGACTTCGGGACCGCAGCAGGCAATCGAGTTCGCCATCCCGCAGCAAGGCGTCATGGTGGAAGGCCTCTATGTAAGCCTATAGCCGATCCGGTCGCTTGGAGCGCAGACGGGCAGGGCGCGCCGATCCCGGAGGCGTTCGGCCGGAAGCCGGACGGCTCGCCGTTCAGCATCTACGATGACGCGACACGGACTTCTTCGTGTCGCACCGCGTGGACGAGGCTTCGCAGCAAGAGCATCCCCCCGCAGACCGCGCGCCGCCGCAACTTTCGGGAAGGCGGGTAGGGCAATGTGGAGACGGTCGAACTAGTTTATCAACCCGATCGCATGTGGAAGCCGGAGGGAGGGGCGTCATGGCCGAGGTTGCCGTTCACAAGGAACAGGGTTCGCATGGCGGGCGATACGTGGCGAAGGTCGCAGGCGTCGCCGGCGAGGCGGAGCTGACCTTCACGCAGCGAAGCCCGGGCGTCGTCAGCGCGGACCACACCGGCGCGCCCGACAACCTGCGCGGAACCGGCGCCGCGAGGGCGCTGGTCGATTTCATGATCGCCGACGCCAGGAGGGAAGGATTTAAGATCGTTCCAATCTGCCCGTATGTCCGCGCGCAATATGCCAAAAATCCCGATTGGCGTGACGTGATGACCGTCGCGCCGGGCGAGGCGTCCGCGTCTCGTTGATTTGGACGGGGCGGCGCAAGAGCGCGCTTCGCGCGACCCGTTGGCTCGCAATGACGCGTCGTTTTCGCCGAATGAGGAAACGCTCCAGCGAAGTTGACGGCCGAAGACGCGATGGAGCTTGATTCAAACAAGCGTTTAGTCGCGGGCCGTTGCTGTGGCGTGTTGCACAAGCGCTTCAATGTCGCCGTCGATGCCGCTTTGTCGATCGCGGAGTTCCGGCGGGGCGCGCCAGCCGGGTTCGATGCCGGTCATGTCAGGCAGCTCATGTGCGATGCCCTTATGGCAGTCGATGCAGGTCTTCTCGCGCGTCACCAGAAAACGGGAATGGATGTCGGCGGCGCGGCGCGCCTGCTTGGTGAGGTCCATCGCCGCCGACGAGTGGCAGTTCCTGCACTCCAGCGAGTCATTGGCCTTCAGGCGCGCCCACTCGTGCTTGGCGAGCTCCAGCCGCATGTCCTGAAACTTCTGACGGGTCGAGATCGTGCCGAATATCTTGCCCCATACTTCCTTCGACGCCTGCATCTTGCGCGCGATCTTGTCGGTCCATTTGTGCGGGACATGGCAGTCCGGGCAACTCGCGCGCACGCCGGAGCGATTGGAGAAATGGATCGTGCGCTGCAGTTCCTGATACACGTTGTCATGCATTTCGTGGCAGGAGGTGCAAAAGGTCTCGGTATTGGTCGCCTCGAGCGCGGTGTTGAAACCGCCCCAGAACAGGAGGCCGCAGACAAAGCCGCCCATCGCCAGAAAGCCGAGGCTGAAATGCGCGCTCGGGCGGCTCGCGATGCGCCAGAACGTCAGGAGGGCCGCCTTGATGCTGTTCATGATGCGCGCTCACTTCCCGCCCGTCTGAACTGGGGCCATGTCCCTGAACAGGTTCGGAACGAGCGGCGCGGCGTCGGTCTGCTGCACGTGGCATTCCGTGCAGAAGTAGCGGCGCGGCGTCACGTCGGCCAGAACCTGGCCGTCACGGTCCATGAAATGCGTGACGCTGATCATCGGCGCGCCGGAGCCCTCGGTGTATTGGCGTCTGTGGCAGTCGAGGCAGCGGTTGGCTTTCAGGGTCAACTGATAATTCTCGATCGCGTGCGGGATGACCGGAGGCTGTTCGGGATAGTTGCGCATGACGCGCTGATCGTTGACGACGGGACGCGCGAGCGGCGGCGCGGGAACGTCGCCCATCGGCGCCGCGGCGCCTGTTACGCGCGGCACGATCCGCGGCGGCCCCGCGGTCTGCCCGTGCAGGGCGGCCCCGGCCAGCACGATCGTTCCTGCGAAGAAAGCGATAGCGATCGTTCGCGTGGCTGGCGCGCGTCGCGAAAAAGTGGATGCCGGTTTCTTGCTCAAGACGCGCTCCCAGCTCTGGAATGGATCAGCTTCCCCGAAGATGAGCGCCTCCGCCCAAATGCAGGCCGACCTAGACGGGGATGATCTTCACCGCGCATTTCTTGAAGTCCGTTTGCTTAGAAATCGGGTCGGTGGCGTCGAGCGTCGCCTTGTTGATGAGCTGGCTTGCGTCGAACCAAGGCACGAACACGACGCCGCGCGGCATGCGATTGCGGCCGAGCGTGTCGACACGCGTTCGGATTTCGCCGCGTCGGGAAACAACGCGCACCTCGGCCCCCTGATTGACGCCCCTGGCGCGTGCATCTTCGGGATGCATGAACACGCGCGCGCCCGGAAAGGCCTTGTAGAGTTCGGGCACGCGCATGGTCATCGATCCGGAATGCCAGTGTTCCAGCACGCGGCCGGTCACGAGCCAGGTGTCGTAGTCCTTGTCCGGCGATTCCGCTGGCGGCTCGTATGGGACGGCGATGATTTTCGCGCGCCCGTCCGGCTGGCCGTAGAAATCGACTCCCTTGCCGGGCTTGACGTAGGGATCGTAGCCTTCGCGATAGCGCCAGCGCGTCTCCTTGCCGTCGACCACAGGCCAGCGCAATCCGCGCACGTCGTGATAGGCGTCGTAAGGGGCGAGATCGTGCCCGTGGCCGCGGCCGAATTCGGCATATTCCTCGAACAACCCTTTCTGCACGTAGAAGCCAAACGCCTTGGCTTCGCGGTTCTCGTAGCCGGCAGCGATTTCGCTTGCCGCGAACCTGTCGACCTTGCCGTTGCGATAGAGCACGTCGAACAGCGTCTTGCCGCGATAGTTGGGATTGGCCGCGAGAATGTCAGCCGGCCAGACTTCGTCCGTCGTGAAGCGTTTCGAAAATTCCATTAGTTGCCAGAGATCGGAGCGCGCTTCGCCGGGCGCGTCGACCAGTTGTCGCCAGACATGAGTGCGCCTTTCCGCATTGCCGTAGGCGCCTTCTTTTTCCACCCACATGGCTGCGGGGAGAACGCAGTCCGCAGCCATGGCGGTCACGGTCGGGTAGGCGTCCGAGACCACGATGAAATTGTCGGGGTTGCGATAGCCGGGATAGGTCTCCCGCGAATTGTTAGGCGCTGCCTGCAAATTGTTGTTCACCTGCACCCAGTAGAAATTCAGCTTGCCGTCCTTCAGCATCCGGTCCTGCTCGACGGCGTGATAGCCGGGCTTCTCCGGGATGATCCCGTGCGGCACGCGCCAGATTTCTTCGGCGTGCTTGCGGTGTTCGGGATTGGTGACGACCATGTCGGCGGGCAGGCGATGCGCGAACGTGCCGACCTCGCGCGCCGTGCCGCAGGCGGACGGCTGGCCGGTCAGCGAGAACGGCGAATTGCCCGGCTCGGAAATCTTGCCCGTGAGCAGGTGCAGGTTATAGACGAGCTGGTTGGCCCAAACGCCGCGCACATGCTGGTTGAACCCCATGGTCCATAGCGACATCACCTTGCGCTTGGGATCGGCGTAAAGTTCGGCCAGTTCCTGAAGGAATCCGCGCTCGACGCCGGTCAGTTCCGAGACCTTGTCGAGCGTGTAGTCCTTCACGAAGGCGGCGTACGCGTCGAAGTCGATCGGCTGCGAAGCAGCGGCGGTCGCCGCGCCCTTGGCCTTCATTTCGAGAGGATGGTCCGCGCGCAAGCCGTAGCCGATGTCGACCGTTCCTTTCACGAACGCCGCATGCGCCTTGACGAACTCCTGGTTCACACGGCCCGTCGAAATGATGTGATTGGCGATGTAGTTCAGGATCGCGAGATCGGTGCCCGGTTTGAACACGATGGGGATGTCGGCGAGATCCGAGCTGCGATGCGTGAAGGTCGACAGAACGGCAACCTTTACATGCGGGTGGCTGAGCCGGCGGTCGGTCAGCCGCGTCCACAGGATCGGATGCATCTCCGCCATGTTCGAGCCCCAGAGCACGAAGGCGTCGGCGGCTTCGAAGTCGTCGTAACAGCCCATCGGCTCGTCCATGCCGAAGGTGCGGATGAAGGCATAGGCGGCCGACGCCATGCAATGGCGCGCATTCGGATCGAGATTGTTCGAGCGGAATCCGGCGCGCATCAGCTTGGTTGCGGCATAGCCTTCGAAGATCGTCCACTGCCCCGAACCGAACATGCCGAGGGCTGTCGGACCTTTCTCTTTCAGCACTGCCTTGGCGCGAGCCGCCATCGTGTCGAAGGCTTCGTCCCACGAGACGGGCGTCAGCTCGCCGTTCTTGTCGAAGACGCCGTCCTTCTTGCGCAGCAGCGGCGTGGTCAGACGGTCGGCGCCGTACATGATCTTCGAGAGGAAATAGCCCTTGATGCAGTTCAGCCCGCGGTTGACTTCGGCCAGCGTGTCCCCGTGGGTTGCGACGACGCGTCCGTCCTTGACGCCCACCATCACGCCGCAACCCGTGCCGCAAAAACGGCAAGGCGCCTTGGACCATTTCAGCTCGAGCGTTCCGATCCCGCCCGCGATCTGCTGACCGTGCGCGGCAATGGGAATGTGGGCCGCCGTTGCGGCGATGGCGGCCGCTTGCGTCTTGAGGAGGTCGCGTCGCGAAATGGACATGCTAATCTCCAATGTCGGCGCGCCTTGCGACACACTCGAAAACCATGTTTGCGGAAAGGACGCCGTTCCAGGCGGCGATTTCGGCCAGGCGAGCGCCGAGCGCGCCGGTCCCCGACGCCTCCATGACAATGACGATCTTGGAAGCGTCGGCATGATGCACTTCGACTTCGGGCAAGGCGGCAAGCGACGCCGCGACGTTCTCGCGGTGCGCGGGCAGGACCGACACGACGGCGCTCGATATGTGCACGAGATCGTCAATCACGACGTGGCCTCCGCTCGAGCTACATTGATCGCGGAGACAGGACAGGAGCTGACGCACGCGCCGCAGCTGTTGCAGGCCGCCGTGACGTAGGGATATTCCGGCGCGCCCGGCCGTTGTCGAAAGCCAATGGCGCGTTCAGGACAGGCGTCGCCGCAGGAACGGCACACGACGAAAACCTGCGCCAGGCATCCGTCGCCGATGACGGCGATGGGCGCCGCGCTTAATGGACGGCCGAACAGTGAGCGCCTGGAGATGTCCCTCGGCATGGTCGCCGCGTCACGGATGCGGAGGCCCCGGAGGGCCGAACACGAGTTGGGACATCCAGACCAGGAACCCGTAACCGCCGACGACGGCTACCGCCATGACCGGCCAGATGACGGCCACGATGATCGCGAAAACGGCGAGCTCCGAACGCTTGCTCGCGACGGGATCCTCTCCTTTGAACTGGATATCGCCGGGCGCGTCGATCATCCCAAACGTCCTGCAGGCCACTGGATGGGAAGAGGTTAAGGCGATAAAGTATCTATTGGCAACATAAGAATTTTGCGGTTCAGGAATGCAAGCCGCGCCTCCTCCGAACTGCCGGCGATCCATCGCGCGCGCCCATTCAGCGGCGTCCGCCCCCGTCCTCGCTCGATGCTTAATCAGCGCTTCTCTCGCGAGACGGCCAGATGAACTCCGCGCGCGTCCAAACCGATAATCTGGCTTGGAGGAGAATGGATCACGAAGGTGAAGTGTCGACCCGCCGTGACCGCTTTCTGATTTTCGCAAACGAACGCGTCAGCGATCGTTGGCGGCCCGGCGCTTGAGAGTCTCGATCTGCCTGGGGATCGATTCATCATCGGGGCGCGCACAGCAAGTCTTTCGACATATTCAAGAGCAGCGGCGCGATCGCGCATCCTCAGCGGTTCGAAGCGCCGTTGTGAGCAAGGTCACGTCGGATGGAATTGCGTTTAGAGCCCGACGCACGACCTCGTTCGCCTCGCTCTCGCGTCCCGCCGATTGCAACGCAACTCGAGCATTCTTCTACGAAGACGCTTGTCGCTTTCGCGCGCGGCCCATGTCCTGCCGCCTGCCGCAACACGATGACCTCACAAGTCGTCGTGACATTGCGGTCGATTCAAATCCGCGCCGCGCTTTGCCGGCGGCGGGACGGGAATAGGGCTAGAATGCCCTGATCGCCCTCAAGCGCCCCCGAAAGAGATTGGCGCTGCTGTAAAAGCTTGGAAGTCCATTAAAGACGAGCACGGGATCCGGGGCCAGCCCAACAGGACGACTGGTGACGCCATGCTGCCAGATTCCTTCGACGCCGATCTCAAATTTTGGCGCCGGATTCCAGCGCACTCCGCTGGTGAGGATGATTTCTTTGTAGTTCGTCACCCCAATGCCGAATGAGCTTAGCCCGAGGGCGACTGCTCCCGACGCCGGATTGAGGGCCGATTGCGGGTATCTGACTTGATAGAAGCTGCCCGTCAGCGACGAGCTAATGGTCGGCGTCCAAAAATGTTGCGCAGCGGCTGTGATGGCGAAGGCAGTCGACCGATCGCACGTTCCGCTGTAGGTCCACACGCAATCGGAATCATTGCCTCCATGCCAACCGTTTCCGGAAGAGACGCGGTTGAGGCCGACGCCGTAATTTGTCGACGTGTTCACCCCGTTGTTCAGGCTTAAGTTCGAGCCGCTGACATATCCGATTGCCCCTCTTGCGAAGGTCGCTTGCAGCCATACCTCGTCGCCGGGCGCAATAGCGTCAAGTTTGAACTGAAGCCCGCCCAGACCGGCAAAACCGAACCGCCGCGTCGATCCCATCGCCACGGCGGCGGGCTGCACAGCGTCCGCCCAGGTAGCTGCGGCAAGTTGATGCGCGGCGGCCGACAATTGAATTCGTCCCCAGCTGGAATCGAGCGCGCCGTTTACGACCAGATCGGGCAGGCGTGTGCCAATCAGGGTCGGCACAAGGGCGTTTTGAACGGGCAGGCCCGTCACGACGCTGGGCGTCGGGCCGCGATGAGAGACGGAATCCTCCACGGAAACCGATGCGCTCAGGCCGCCTGGAATGCTCGCCGTGTAGGCAAGCAGATTGGCGACCTGGTCCGACCCACGAATGTTCGTGTAGCCAATCTTGCCTGCGAAGAAGTCGAACATGGACTGGGCGCGGCCCATGGTAACGCCGCCGAACTGCACAAACCCCTTATCGAGGATCGCCGTCTCGCTGCTCCCGTAAGTTCCCAGGGTGCCGTCCGTCAACGACTGCGGCAAGGCGCCGTTCGCTGTCGCGCCCGCGCCGAAGTTCATCTCCACGCGAATGAAGGCGCGCAGCATTCCGAATGGCGACGGGGTGCGGGAATCGAGCTCCAGTCGCGCCAGCGACGACCAGCCCACGGCGTCTCGGCTTTGATAAGGCACAAATTTCGACGGCAGCCACCCCTTGCCCGTCGCGATGTCGCTAATGGATACGCCCGTCGCAGCCTGCGTGTCGTAGTTCGTCAGTCCGATACGGTTCGGCGTGTTGGATACAGCTATATCGCTTCTGGCGTAGCCCCCGAATCGAACGCATGTGGCCGTACCTGGAACGATGAAGAATCCTTCGGTCGCGCTCCCGCAGGCGCCGACAAAACGGACTGCGGGCGATCTGGCCTCGGAAGTCGTGTCCATCGGAAAAGCCGGATATGGCGATGCGCTGCAGATGACCGCAGCGCCGAGCAATCGTCCCGACAGGCGAAGCCTGTCGATAGAGCAGGCGGCGCCTCTCTTGCCCTCGGGCGCAGCGGCGCACGTGGCTCGCTTGCTCAGGGTCGGCTGCCCGCGCGCCGTGACACTGGGCGCTGCAACATCGTCGCGCGGGAGGCTCTCCATACCCGGTCTCTTCAGTCTTCCTTCATGCTTTCAAAGACAATCGCAATCCCCGGACGAAGATCGCGGCGCAGCTACACTCGCAGTACTCGATGATGCCAAGATTTACATCCCCGCAAGCGTCGATGCAACGGCAAGCGCGCCCGGCGCCCGCCCACCCGATCCTCCCGGACGTATCGTCTCTGGCGGTAGAGCGTCGAGATCGATTCAATGCTCTTCATTGAACTCGAAGCTCTCTGACGGCAGCGCAGGCGGCGTCGCCAGACGCTTGCGCATCGCGTCAAATTCCGTCGTGAGGAACAGCGGCTTCGCAACGGCTCTCGCCAATTCGTTCGCGCGCTTATGAAGCGACGCGACCTTGTCCGGATTGGCCGGCGCGAGATTGGTCTTCTCTGACGGATCACGGCGAATGTCGTACAGATCGACCGCGCTCGGCAGCATGGCGCGCCACACGGCTTGATGTGACTGGCCAGTTGGCCAGAGCGACCACGTGTGCGCCGTCTTCGTAGAGCGAACCCGTGCCGTCGCGATAAGGCCCGTTGTCGCAGGGGATCTTGATCTTCGACATGTCGTCTTCGCCGGCGAACACGGCGTTGCGCGTGCCGCCAATGTCGCTCTGAAACACGATCAGCGTGTTCTCTCGCATCTTGCGACGCTTGTGGGGACGCGCATCGGTAGCGCGTAGAACTGCTCCAGCTTCAGTCCCTCCGCTGCGAGATGATCGATGTTAGGCGTTCGAATATCCGAGCCGTGAAACCCTACGTCCTTCCAACCGAGATCATCAGCAACGATAGAGACGATGTTCGGCTTGGAGCCGGGCGCCGCCATGACGCCCGTTGAAGCCGGCGCCGCTGTCGCGAGCGCCACGACCAAGGCGGAAGCCTTCAGCACGTTGCTCATCTGCAATTGGCGTTACTGGGGGCAGACGTCCCAAAATCCCTTGGATTTCGTGGCGTCGACGTAATACCAGCAATAGCCGGACCTCGGAGGTTGACCGGCGACCGATGCGGCCGCGGCGCCTGCAAGAAAACCCACGGCTGCGCCGGCTGCGATCGCCCCGCCAGGCGCCCAGTATCGACGCGGATTTACGACGACAACGGGTCGCGGCCGCACCGGGCGGTAGTAGCGATTTTGTCCAACGCCCGGGCCAGCGACCGGTCTGCGCGCCACTGGCCGCGCATCCGCCACGAGCGAAGCGCCGATCGACAGAAAGCCGGCCAGTCCAATGGCCATCAGGCGCAATCCAGCGAAATTCCCCATCGATACTGTTCTCCGTTTCGATCTCCGCGCGCAAAGTCGCCGGCTTCGGCGACGATTGCTCGCTGTTTTGCGCGCCCTTCGCCGTCCCGCATCGCTCGGATGCGGAAACTCAGAACTTCACCGTTGTGGCGATGACCCCGCCGGTTCCGCGGAGTCGATCGGCCACTGCTATGTCGCGCGTCACTTGCGTGTTGAAAATGACAAGGTGGCCGCCAACCATCGTCGTGTATCCCAACGACGCCCCAACGCCGACCGCGCGGGTCTTGATAGGGCCGAGCTTCGCCCCGGAGCCGCCGTCAGGCGAGCTCTGCGTATACTGGTAGGATAGGACGCCGATCTGCAGTCCGTTCGCGAAGTGCTGGGCGATGCCCTCTTCGAAGTGAAAGGCGTTCCCCGAACGATACGACGTCAGGCCGTTGTAGCCCTCGAGCGTGTACCCGACCGAGCCCGACAATTCGAGACCAACGTTGGGGTCGAGATAGGTCGCCCCCCAGGAGAAGTCCGCGCCGAAGCGGTTCAGGCCAACGTTCGGATTAAACCCCTTCTCGTAGCGGCCGGTCGGCAGAAATGTCGTGACGGAGACTTTATGAGAAAAGCTCGGCGTCACGCTCCAGCCCAACGACGTTTTGACTGTCGTGTCGGCGCCGCCCCAGCCTTGTGTCGACTTGGCGAGGTTGGGGGAGTCGAGCCCGGCGTTGATCTTGATGTTTCCGAATCCGGCCGTCGCCGCAACGGACAGGCGGCCGCCCAATATCTCGCCGGGAACGACGAACATCATGCTGCCGAGCGCGACAGGCATGGAGACGTCGGCTTTGACGGTTATCCCTCCGAAAGGGATGTCCTTCGAAGCTCTCCACTGGTTATAGACGCCGATCGTCGTGAAATAGAATCCGTCCGGGGCGGTAAGCCCCGCGCCCAGCGCCCCGCTCCCGAGGGCGTACAGCATCATCGTTGATTCGACGGCGCCGGCGCTTCCGCCGGCGGACGCCAGAAACAGCAGCGAGAGCGCGCTGATCGTTCTCGCACGGAGCGATCTGGCCGCCGGGGCGGGATTCGGCATGTCTTCACCTGACAGACAAAGGGCGGCAAAACGTGACCGTACATTACACGTAAATGACTAATAGGTCAATATGACAATATCGGTCATAACGTGTTTCTGGCGTTGGCCAGCCCAAGGCGCGCGGCGTCCGAGCGACCGGCCGCATATCAACGGTTTCATGTCGTGCGAGGCGTTCGTTCAACGAATGCGCGAGGGGGCCGGGTCGCGCTGCGTCCGGACAATTGCCGCCGCGCGGCCGGCTATGCTCGAAGGAACTTTTGACGCATTTGTCTTGGCGGCCGGGTGGCCTAGATTGGCGGATCATCGGCCAAGGTACGAGACGGATTTTCAGGCGCAGATTTACTGCCAAGGCGACGGTGCTTTTGATGGCAAGAATAAAGATTGATCTGAATCGACGGGCAGAAATCGGGCAGGAACGGCGGGCGAAGACGCGGGCGCAACTGCTCTCGGCGGCAAGTAGTCTGATATCGCGCCATCCTGTCGAAGCGCTGACGATTGATGAAATCGTGAAAGAGGCTGGCGTGGCCAAGGGCACGTTTTACGTGCATTTCGACGATATGCATGCGCTCGTCGTCGCGGTCGCCGACCAACTTATCAATTCTTTCGATGAGTTGTTTCAGCCGCAACGCGAGGCGCTCGAGGACCCGGTGACGAGAATCGCTTTCGGTTGCGCGTCATTCATCGAACGGGCGATCGAAGATCCTGCGTGGGCCGGCGTTGTCGGCCACATGGCTTCGTCTCACCCGTTGGTTGGGCAGCGCGCGCGCCAGCGATTGAGAGATGACCTGGAAAAACTCTTTCGGGACAGTCCTGAGAGTCGCAGGCGCGTCGAACCGGCGGTCTCGTTGGAGGTGGTGGTGGGAATTGTCCTCCAGACGCTCGGAGCGATTTCGCAGCGCCGGCTGGAGCCGATGCAGGCGCGCACTGCGCTTTGGGCGATATTGATCTGCATTGGCGTCGAGCCGAAACGGATCGGCCCAACGATCAATCGCGTGAGGACGTTGATGTCGACGGCAAGGGAGGAATGCGCCGATCCGCCTGTCGCTTCCAATCGAAAGAAGCGCACGGGCAAGGCCGCCGGCTAGTTTTCCCTCAGGCGGAAACAAGCGTCTTCTGTTCGCCAAGATCCAGGCGGCCATCCTCGCTGTATATTCGGGCGGAGATACGGTCGCCGGGTTTGAGATATTCAGCGCGGCGCGCCTGCGCCTGTCCGAAGAGTTTCCAGAACTTTCGGTCCGGGAGCAATTGAAGAAGCTTGCGGACCATTGGCGGGGGAACGCGCAGGGCGCAGCCGCTCGGCGTGCCGGTCAACAGCAAGTCGCCGGCCATGACGTTGGCGAATGTCGAAAGCTCCGAAATGGTTTCGGCCGGCTTGAACACGAGATTGGCGGTCGTGTCCTCCTGCCGGGTCTCGCCGTTGACGGTCAGGAGAAGCTGCAGGCGGTCGAGATAGTCGAATTCATTGTCCTCCGGCACCGTCAGCCACGGACCGACCGGGCAGAAATCGCGATAACTCTTGCCTTTGAAGAATTGCGTCTGCGGCAGTTGAACGTCGCGCGCCGAGAGGTCGTTGGCGATCGTAATTCCGAAGACAAATTCCTTCAGATTGTCCCGCGTCACATGCGTCGCTGCAGAAATCGGCTTGCGGAACACCAGCCCGAGTTCGATCTCGTAATCGAGCAGTTGCACATGGCGCGGCCGCGTCACCGTCGCGACCGCCGATGCGATAGAGGCGTCCGACTTCGTAAAGAACATGTTGAACGCCTTCTCGTCCGGGTTCATGCCGGACTCGATCATGTGCTGGCGGTAGTTCGCGCCTTGGCAATAGACCCGACACGGCGTTGTTACGGGCGAGAGCAACACGACATCGCGCAATTGGACGCTCGGCGAGCGTTGCGCCGCCGCGCGCCAGTCCGCCTCGCCGAGCGCGATGAGCGCGGCGGTGCTTGGATAGGAGCCGTCCAACGGCGAAATCCGATCGCCGAACGCCACTCCCCACTTTTCCACGCCAGCGAGCGCAAACCGCGCCAAATTTATCGCCATGTCGTTTCCTTTCTTGGTGTCCGCCTGAATTTTCCGGTCGAGCCACGCGGCCTAGTCGAATTGTGCCGAGAGTATTCGCCGTGCGGCGTCGACACTTGCTGCCGCCTCGGACGCGCTCAGGCCCAGCGCGCGCAGAATGCCCGCCACCAGCGGCGGAGCATCGGGTTCCGACAGGCGCCCCTCGGACGCTGAACGCATCGCCTGCAGCACCGGACCGACCACGAGATCGAAAGCGATTTCCGCCTTTATCGGCGCGCGCAGATCCTGCGCCGCCGCAGCGTCGAGATCCTCCGTCAGCCGGCGCCTGGCCTCTTGCGCGACGTTCGGAAAAGCCCAGATGCCGCGCGCCGCCAATGCGCCCCATCCGGGCTCGCGCCGGGCGCGCTCGATATAATTGAGGCAGCCGATTGCGATCTTTATGAACGGGTCTTCCGTCCGCGCCCGATAGACGACGATCCGCGCCTGCAATTCTTCGGACAATTCGTTGGCCACCGCCGATCGCAGCGCGTCAAGGTCGTGGAAGTGCCCATAGAACGCGCCCTTCGACATTCCCGCCTCATCCGTCACGTCCGACACGGTGATCGCATCGACGGGCCGCTTGCCGATAAGCGTCCGTGCGGCTTGCACGAGCAGCGCCCGACTTCTTGCGCGCCTCTCGACCCCGATTGCGGCCCGGCGCGCTGGATCGATCGTCGCCATCTACACCCGTCCTCGAATTGCTCAGATATCTCATATTGACTTAATAGTCGATATGACAATAATGTTCAACATTAATCTGGCGAGGCGGCCGGCGGGAGAAAGAAAGATGTCGGAGCGGTCGGGAAACGTTCGGCCGATCGGCCCTGATGTCGCAATCTTCGGCGGGCGCGGGGCCCGTCGGCCTCATGATCGCCAATCTCCTGGGGCATCGGGCGTGCAGGTCGTGGTCCTCGAGCGCCGCGAGGAGGAACGGGGTCTTCAGATCCTCGAGGCGCTCGGCGCCCGCTTCGTCAGCATCAACGCCACAGCCGCAGGCGGGCGCACGCTCTCTCCGCAGACGTCGGAGGCCGCTTTTCTCGATTGGGCGCGGCAGAATCGTTTTACTGCAGCCCTCGTGCGTCCCGACCGGTTCATCGTTGATCGGATCGAAAAGGGAAAAGACCTGCCGACGCTCCGCCTGTTTGCGCCTGTGCTTCAGGTCCGCGGCGTAGCCCGCGACGCCGCCTGATCCGAGGAGTTCCGCTCATGACTCAACCCGCGTTCGCCGGTCCCGGCAGTATCGAATTGCCGCGCAGCCGCGCTCCTCTCGTGAAGGCGGACAAGCTCCTGTTTGTCCACTTCGAACGCCCTGATCTCGACAAGGCGGCGGATTACCTCACCGATTTCGGACTCGTCGTCGCGGAGCGCACGGACCGCGAGCTCTACCTGCGCGGCGCGGAGGCGCAGCCCTACATCTATCGCGCAACCAGAGGGCCGAACGCGCGATTCCTCGGCCTCGGCCTTTCGGTTCCGTCCGCGGAAGATCTGCAGAAGCTGGCGAAGGCGTTTGGCAGGCCGATAGAGGCATCGAGCGCGCCCGGCGGCGGTTCCGTCGTTCGCCTCAAGGATCCGGAGGGCGTATCCGTCGAAGTGGTTCACGGCTACCAGCCCGCGGCGCCTCTGCCGCTGCGCTCGGCAATCCCGCACAATGCGCCGAACCGGATCGTTCGCGTCAACAACACGCAGCGTCCGCCGCTCCAGCCGCCAGCAGTGACAAAGCTCGGTCATCTCGTGCTCGAGACGCCCGATTTCGACAGCAGCGCGCGCTGGTACATGGTCACGTTCGGCTTTATTCCGTCCGATGTCATGTGTCTGGCCGATGGCGCGCCGGTCGGCGCCTTCATGCGTCTCGATTGCGGCGACCGGCCGACAGATCATCACACTCTGTTCGTCGCCATGGGCCTCGAGTCGAAGGCCGATCATGTCGCCTTCGAAGTCGTCGACCTCGACGCTGTGGAGATGGGCCAGCAGGTCATGCTCGCCAGACGTTACAAACACGCCTGGGGCGTCGGCCGCCATCTGCTCGGGAGCCAGATCTTCGACTACTGGCGCGATCCCTGGGGCCAGAAACACGAGCACTACGCCGACGGCGACCTGTTCGACGTTTCGCAGCCGCCGGGCTATCACGTCCTGGATCGCGAAGGGCTCTATCAATGGGGCCCCGATCTGCCTGACGACTTCATCGATGCGCGCATGACGCCGCGCCGTCTCGTCACGGTGCTGAAGGCGGCGTTCGCCGACAAGCCGCGCTTCAAGAAGATGCTCGCGCTGAAAGCGAGCTTCGCCAGGCCGGGCCGCGCCTGGCAGCGCTGACGCCCGCTGCCGACATCAAGCAAACGAAGCCGGCCGGCGCCGGCCGGGCGCAAGCCCTTGCGCGAAACGGCTTGCCTTTGTTGCAAGCCCAATCCCCGAGCGCGCCGCGCCGCCGAAGCATGTAACCGTCGCCTGTCGCCTGCCGGTTATGGCGATCGGCAAGATTTCCAAGCCGGCTTTGCAGCCCGTCGCGATCGAAAATGTCGTGCGCGCGGAGGCGGAGAAGCTCGCGGCTTGCATCATCGCAGGTCGGTTCCGCCATAAATCATTCCTCGCGGTTGTTCCGACCGCCAAGCTGCTTTCTTGGCTGAAAGAGCCTTTCCTGATCTATTGGAGGAATGGTCCGACCGCTCCAGTTCGTTTCGTTATCTTCCGCCGCGCGCCCATCGAGAAGATCATGCAGAGCGCTTTGGCGCGCGCACGCGACCGGTTGCGCGAATATGCATGACGTTTTTCCGCCGCTGCGAGATGTGCAGGCGCCGCCGGCATGCTGAGCGGACTGTCCGTCGCTCTTTGGCCGGTCGTGTCGCTGACCTTGCAACTGGCGGCGGTGTCGACTGCGATTCTGCTCGTCGTCGCGACTCCGCTCGCTTGGTGGCTCGCCCGTTCGCCGGCGCGATGGAAGGAGATCGTCGCGGCGATTGTCTCGCTGCCCATCGTCCTGCCGCCGACCGTCCTCGGGTTCTATCTGCTCGTTGCGCTCGGTCCGCACGGGCCGGGCGGCGCAGTTGCAAGCCTGTGGGGCGCGCGGACGCTCGCCTTCAGCTTCGAGGGCCTCGTCATCGGCTCGATCGTCTATTCCCTTCCCTTTGTCGTGCAGCCTGTCCGAAACGCCTTCGCCGCCATGGGCGACCGGCCGATCGAGGCTGCGGCGACCCTGCGCGCATCCCCGTGGCGCGCCTTCTGGACCGTGGCGTTGCCGATGGCGAGCCCCGGCTTGCTCACCGGCGCCATCCTCGGGTTCGCGCACACCATCGGCGAATTCGGCGTGGTGCTGATGATCGGCGGCAATATTCCGGGCCGCACGCGCGTGCTTTCGACCGCGATTTTCGACTATGTCGAAAACTCGCAATGGCGGGAGGCGAATATCCTGGCCGGGGGCATGGTCGCATTCGCCTTCGTCGTCGTGCTCGCCATGATCCTGCTCGAGAAACGCATTGCGGGAGCGCGCAATTGATCGCGCCGGGGCTCAAGGCGCGCTTTCGCGGGCGCATAGGCGCCTTCCTGCTCGACGCCGATTTCTTGGCGCCGGGGCAGGGGATCACCGCGTTGTTCGGACGTTCGGGTTGCGGCAAGACTAGCGTGCTGCGGTGCATCGCCGGATTGCAGCGCCTCGGTCACGGCTATTGCGCGCTCGACGGCGAGCTGTGGCAGGACGATGCGGCGACATTCGTTCCGACGCATCGGCGTCCGATCGGCTACGTCTTTCAGGAGGCGAGCCTCTTCCCGCACATGTCGGTGCGCCGCAATCTCCTCTACGGCGCGCCCCGCGGCGCAACAAGCGGGAGCGCAATCGGCTACGATGAAGTCGTAGAGCTTTTCGGCCTTGCAGGCTTGCTCGAACGATCGCCGCGTCATCTGTCGGGCGGCGAGCGCCAGCGCGTCGCGCTTGGCCGCGCGCTGCTCAGTCAGCCGCGCCTTCTGCTGATGGACGAGCCTTTGTCCGCGCTCGATGCGGCCGCCAAGGACGAGATACTTTCCTATCTCGAGCGGCTGCATGCCCGCTTTTCGCTCCCGGTCGTCTACGTCACGCACGACCTGCGCGAAGTCGAAAGGCTTGCGGACCATCTCGTTCTGATGGAAGCAGGCAAGGTCGTAGCCGCGGGTCCGCTCACGGAATTGCAGAGCGATCCGTCATTTCCCTTCGCGCGCTCGCGCGAGGCGGCCGTCATGCTCGACGCCGTCGTGCGCGCGCATGACGCACGCTACGGATTGCTCGAACTCGACGTGGCGGGCGGCCGCTTTCTGACGCCCGCCTCCGCAGGCGTCGTCGGCGAGCATCGGAGATTGCGGGTTACTGCGGGCGACGTCAGCCTGGCGCGCGAGAAGCCGGGGCCAAGCTCCATCGTCAACATTCTGAACGCGCGCATTATCAGCGCGACCGCCATGGGCGAGGCGGAAATGATTGTCGTTCTCGGCCTGGGCGAAGGCGGAGACGGCGCGCGCCTGCTCGCGCGCGTCACGCGTCGCTCCTGGGAAACGCTCGGCCTTGCCGAAGACATGCCGGTCTACGCGCAGGTGAAGGGTGTGGCGCTGGCGCGCGGGCGCAGCGGGAGCGAGCGATCGCAGGACGCGCGCTCCCGCCTTTGAAGACGGCCTCCAGCCGTGAGCGCTTTCTCGCGAGGCGGAAACAGCAACGCGATTCTATCTCGGCGTGAATTATTCTAGCCGATGATCGCGACCGCCCGCGTCCAGCCTGCCGACGCCCGCTCGATCTTCACGGGAAAGCATGAAATGGTGAAGCCGGTCGACGGCAAGGCTTCGAGATTGTGCAGCTTCTCGATGTGGCAATAGCCGATGTGCCGGCCGGCCTTGTGGCCCTCCCAGATCAGCCCGGCGTCGTGCGTCTGCGCGAATTTCTTCGCCGTGTGCACGAAGGGCGCGTCCCAGCTCCAGCCGTCGATCCCGGTCAGCCGCACGCCGCGCTCCAGCAGGTACATGGTCGCTTCGTAGCCCATGCCGCAGCCCGAAGTCACATAGTCGGCCTGGCCGTATTTCATGCCTGCGCTGGTATTGACCACCACGATGTCGAGCGGCCGCAATTCATGGCCGACGCGCTTGAGTTCCGCTTCGACGTCGGCGGCCGTGGCGACATAGCCGTCGGGCAGATGCCGAAAATCGAGCTTGACGCCAGGCTGGAAGCACCATTCGAGCGGCACTTCGTCGATCGTCCAGGCGCGCTGGCCGCGATTCATCGTCGGATGAAAGTGCCAGGGCGCGTCGAGATGCGTGCCGTTGTGGGTGGACAGATGCACGCGCTCGACCGCCCACCCTTCGCCATCGGGCAGGTCTTCCGCTTTCAACCCCGGAAAATAGGGAAGGATCTGCGGCAGGCTCTGCTTGTGATCGATATACTCGATCGTGGGATGAAGGCCCGGCGGATCGGCGGGCACGTCGTTCTGAAGCGGTACGGACAGATCGATGATCTGGCGCGGCATGTGTCCTCCCGGCCTGCGCATTCAGGCGCTTGTCGCGTGAAGACTAGCAGCATTTTCCGATCAGGTAAGCGGAAGCGTCAGTGCGCCGACGCGCGCATCAGCGACGCCAGAGCCGGCGCCGCGCTGCCGATCGCCATCGCAATGAGGCAAACGAGCGCGACGCGGCGGTATGTCTGCTCGGAGCCGAGCGCGAACAGGCGGGCGCCGGCCCAGTTGCCGATCCAGAAGCCGGGCAGCGAGATCGCTGCGAGCAACAATGTATCGCGTGTAACGAGGCCGAATGCGATTGCGCTCGCGAGGCCCGCGAAGACCGTGATCTGGAATACGATCAGCATGGAGGCGCGGATCGCCTCGCGACTGAGCGACGAGGACATGAAATAGGCGACGACCGGCGGCCCGGGCATCGAGGCGAGCCCGTTGAACAGCCCCGCGACAAGCCCGTAGACGAAAGCGCGCGCCGGGCCGAAGGGCGCGTCCGCGGCGCCCGCGCGCGCGACGCCAATGACGGCCGCGAGGGTGAAGAATGCAATGGCGATGCGCGCCGCTTCGGGGGAAATATGCTTCAACAGGAAAGCGCCGGCCGGCGTTCCCGCGGCCGCGGCGAGCGCAATTCGCAGGATGGACGGCCAGTGGCATGCCGTCATCGCGCGTCGCGCCCCGAAAACGCCGCCCGCCGCCACGATGCACATGGACAGGGGAACGGCCTGCGCGGGCGGCATGAGAATGCCCAGCATGGGCACGGCCGCGAGCGCGAAGCCGAAGCCGGTCAGGCCGCGCAACACGGCCGCAGCGAAGACGATCGCCATCGCGCCAGCCGCCATTGCCGTCGTCATGCCCTGCATTGCTGCGTTTTCCTTTCCTGACGTTTACAAGCGCAGGGGGATGCGCCACAAGCGCGCGGCCGCCGATTTCGGCGACGGACTGGAGAGCGAAAACCCGCAATGCGCATCGAGGGACGCGACTACCGGACGATCTGGCTCGACGGGGATGGACGAAGCGTCCACGTGATCGACCAGACCGCGCTGCCCCATCGCCTGACCACGCAGCGGCTTTCGAGCGCCCCAGAGGCGGCGCGCGCCATCGCCGACATGATCGTGCGCGGCGCGCCGCTGATCGGCGTGACCGGCGCCTACGGGCTTGCGCTTGCGGTTGCGGAAGACGCCTCGGACGCAGCGGTCGAAGCGGCCCATGCCATGCTGCTGGCGACCCGCCCCACAGCGTCGAACCTGCGTTGGGCGCTCGACCGTTCGCGCGCGGTCGTGCTTGCCGCGCAACTCTCCGAACGGCGCGCGGCAGCTTACGCGGAGGCATCCGCGATCGCCGAGGAAGATGTCGCGGCCTGCGCCGCGATAGGCGATCATGGCGCAGCGATCATCAAGGAGCTCGCCGCGCGCAACGCAGGCCGCAGGCTCAATATCCTGACGCATTGCAACGCCGGCTGGCTCGCGACCGTCGACTGGGGAACTGCGCTCGCGCCGATCTACAGGGCGGCGCGGGCGGGCGTGGACCTTCACATCTGGGTGGATGAAACCCGGCCGCGCAATCAGGGCGCCAGCCTCACGGCGTTCGAGCTGCAAGCCGAAGGCGTCCCGCATACCGTGATCGCCGACAATGCGGGCGGCCATCTCATGCAGCACGGTCTTGTCGACATGTGCATCGTCGGCAGCGACCGCGTGACGAGCGCAGGCGACGTCTGCAACAAGGTCGGCACCTATCTCAAGGCGCTCGCCGCGCAGGACAACGGCGTCCCCTTTTATGCGGCGCTGCCGAGCTCGACGATCGACTGGCGCATTTCCGACGGCGTGAAGGATATTCCGATCGAACAGCGCAGCGCGCGCGAGGTCACGCATATCCGGGGACGCGCTCCGGGCGGCGATATCGTCGAGGTGCAATTGACGCCTGACGGTTCGCCCGCGCGCAATGACGCATTCGACGTTACGCCCGCTCGCCTCGTGACGGGCGTCATCACCGAGCGCGGCGTATGCGCCGCCAGCGCGCAGGGATTGGGCTTGCTCTATCCCGATCTCGCCCGCTAGGCCGAAAGCCAGGTCTCGATCAGCCAGGTCGCCCAGATTGCCGGCGCGAGAAACGAGCCAAACGGCAGTCGCGCGTTCCAGCGCGCGGGCCTGCCGGCGAGACGCGGCGCGATCAGGAAGACGGCGAGCGCCGACAGCGTGGCGATCTCGACGATCACCGGCAGCATCGCCCAGCCGACCCACAGACCGCCTGCGCCTGCGAGCTTGACGTCGCCGAGCCCGAGGCCTTCACGCCCGCGAGCCTTGGCGTAGATCGCGCGGACGGCGAGCAGGACGGCGCCCAGCGTTGCGCCGCGGGCAAGGGCTTCGGCGGCCGCCTCCCAGCGCAGACCGTCGTTGGCGAGCGCCGCCGCCTGCGCCAGGCCCAGGACAAGGACGAGCGCATTCAGCCAATTCGGGATGAGCAGCAGCTTCCAGTCGATAATGGCGATGGCCAGCGTCAGGGCGAACAGCGCGGCGCCGAACGCGCCGGCTTCGCCGGGCGCAGCCGCGACGCTTGCCGCGCAGCCCGCGACGAGCGGCAGGACCGTCCATTTCGAACACAAATCGATGGATTGCCGGAGAAGCGTCGCGTCGTCGCTCACTGGATGATGCGCGGCGTGCGCGCAGAGACGCCGCCCGGCGGCTCGTCGGAGCGCACGCGCGATCCGCGCATCTTGGAGCGCAGCTCGGCGGCGATGACGGACGCCTCCACGGGATCGCGGATGATCTGAGGCTTGATGAACACGATGAGTTCCGTGCGCTTGCCACCCTTCGTCTGCTGCGTGAAGACGTCGCCGACGATGGGGATTTGATCGAGCACGGGGATGCCGTTGCGCCCGCGCGAATAGGCGTCGGCGATCAGGCCCGCCAGCAATACGGTCTGGCCGCTCATGACGTTGATCGTGCTCTTGACCCGGCGCTCCGAAATCGTCGGCGTCAGCGTCTGCGTCGTGCCGTCGGCGTTCGGCACGGAGCTGATTTCCTGCTCGACTTCCAGCGTCACGGCGCCGCTGGACGTGATGCGCGGGAGGACGCGCAGAATGATGCCCGTGTTCTTGTAGTCGACCGTGCTGACGACCGTGTTGCTGGTGCTCAGCACGGTGGCGTTGCCTGTTTGCACGGGCACCTGATCGCCCACCTGAAGGGTCGCAGGCTGATTGTCGACCACGACAATCGAAGGGTTCGACAGCACCTTGACGTCGGTATAGCCGTGCAG
>WBZM01000334.1_pt1 | contig 70438 bp, 63 predicted proteins | sample 5204271 | NCBI WGS metagenome assembly WBZM01 (sample SAMN12344346, study PRJNA552823) | activated sludge metagenome | biome: Activated sludge suspended growth; feature: Nitrification reactor; material: Wastewater; isolation source: activated sludge from nitrification reactor of wastewater... | reverse complement strand
CCCTTTTTCCGCCCAAGCCTGCGTTGCTCGGCACCTCCCAAGGGGCCCGGAAAACCGACCCGTGCTGAATCGGTGTCGCAGCGAATTTGATTTTTGCCCCTTTTTGGCCGTCGACCGCAACAGGCCATTCTTTGTCTTGGTGGGTGAGCCGAGACGTCTTTCGGGCCCCTTGAGAGGCGCTGAGCAACGCAGGCGGGCCGGGGGAAGTCGGCTGGCGTTGTCTGAGCCGAAGGCGAGTTTAGCCAGCCGCCCGGCCCGTCGAGTAGCGCAAGGGATCGGGCGTAGCCCGACGCCGACCCTGGGGTGGCCTTCTTTTTGGCTACTTTTTCTTGGCCACACAAGAAAAAGTACGCCCGCGCGTCAGGCGCGGAAACCAAGGCTTGAGAAAAGCAATCACCGCCCAAGATAAACCTCAATCACCCTTTGATCGTTCTGCACGGTCGCCAGATCCCCCTCCGCCAGCACCGACCCCTCGTGCAGCACGGTCACCAGCCCGCCGAGTTTCTCGACAAACGCCATGTCGTGCTCGACCACCACCAGCGAATGCTTTCCGGCCAGCGAAACGAAGAGCTCCGCCGTCCGCATCGTCTCGTCGTCGGTCATCCCGGCGACCGGTTCGTCGAGCAGCAGCAGCTTCGGTTCCTGCATCAACAGCATGCCGATTTCCAGCCACTGCTTCTGGCCGTGCGAGAGCAGGCCGGCCGGGCGGTCGGCTTCGCCGGCGAGGCGGATCAGGCGCAGGGTTTCGGCGATGCGGTCGCGCTCGTCGTCGGCCAGCCAGGCGAAGAGGCTCTTCCACACCCGCTTGTCGGTCTTCATCGCCAGTTCGAGGTTCTCGAACACTGTGTGCTGTTCGAAGATGGTCGGCTTCTGGAACTTGCGGCCGATGCCGACGTGGGCGATTTCCGGTTCGCTCAGCCGGGTCAGGTCGATGGTCTGGCCGAAGAAGGCCTTGCCGCTGTCGGGCCGCGTCTTGCCGGTGATGACATCCATCATCGTCGTCTTGCCGGCGCCATTGGGGCCGATGATGCAGCGCAGTTCGCCGGCGTCGATTTCGAGGTTGAGGTTGTTGAGCGCCTTGAAGCCGTCGAAGCTGACGGTGATGTCTTCGAGGTAGAGGGCGACGCCGTGCGAGAGGTCGAGTTCGCCGGTCGCCAGGTGGCCCAGCTGGTCGATGCCGTCGCTGCCTTCCGGGCGGTCGTCGGGGGCGCGGTTGAGGGTGCTCATCATGCGGCGGCTCCTTCCTTGCGGGTCGTCAGTTTCTTCCACAGGCCGACCAGGCCTTGCGGCAGCATCAGCGTCACGACGATGAACAGCAGGCCGAGGAAGAACAGCCAGTATTCGGGAAAGCTGACGGTGAACCAGCTCTTGGCGAGATTGACGACGAAGGCGCCGATGACCGGGCCGATCAGCGTGCCGCGCCCGCCGACGGCGACCCAGATGGCGATCTCGATCGAGTTGGCCGGGCTCATTTCGGAGGGATTGATGATCCCGACCTGCGGCACGTAGAGCGCGCCAGCGATGCCGCACAGCACGGCCGAGACGACCCAGATGAACAGCTTGTACCAGAGCGGGTTGTAGCCGATGAACATGACGCGCGATTCGGCGTCGCGGATCGCGGCGAGCACGCGGCCGAACTTCGACTTGACCAGCCAGGCAGCGAAGACCAGCGTCGCGGCGAGCAGCAGCGCGGTCAACCCGAACAGCACCAGCCGCGTTTCCGGCGAGGTGACGGTGTAGCCGAGGACGCGCTTGAAGTCGGTGAAGCCGTTGTTGCCGCCGAAGCCGGTTTCGTTGCGGAAGAAGAGCAGCATCGCGGCGTAGGTCAGCGCCTGGGTGATGATCGAAAAATAGACTCCCTTGATCCGCGAGCGGAAGGCGAAATAGCCGAAGATGAAAGCGACAATGGCGGGCACGACGACGACCAGGATCGCCACCCACAGAAAGCTGTCGCTGCCGCTCCAGAACCACGGCAGTTCCTTCCAGTCGAGGAAGACCATGAAGTCCGGCAGGTCGCTCTGGTAGCTGCCGTCGCGGCCGATCTGGCGCATCAGGTACATGCCGAAGGCGTAGCCGCCGAGCGCGAAGAAGAGTCCGTGGCCGAGCGACAGGATGCCGCCGTAGCCCCAGATCAGGTCCATCGCCACCGCCACCAGCGCGTAGCACATGATCTTGCCGATCAGCGTGATGACGTAGGTGGAAACGTGGAAGGCGCTGTCTTCCGGCACCGCCAGGTGCAGCACCGGGACGGCGACCAGCGCGAGGGCGAGGAAGACGCCGAGCGCCAGCCAGGCCTTGCCGTCCAGGGAGTCGATGATGCGGAGGGTGAGAGGTCTGCGCATGATTCGGCCTTACTCGACGAAGCGGCCCTTGAGGGCGAAGATGCCCTGCGGACGCTTCTGGATGAAGATGATGATGCAGACGAGGATGCTGATCTTGGCGATCACCGCACCGGCCCAGCCCTCCAGCAGCTTGCTGAGGATGCCCAGGCCGAGCGCCGCCCACACCGCGCCGGCCAGTTGCCCGACGCCGCCGACGACGACGACCATGAAGGAATCGACGATGTAGCCCTGGCCCATGTCGGGGCCGACGTTGGAAATCTGCGACAGCGCCACGCCGCCCAGCCCGGCGATGCCGGCGCCGAGCGCGAAGGCCAGGGTGTCGATGCGCGCCGTCGGCACGCCGACGCAGCCGGCCATCGGGCGGTTCTGGGTGACGGCGCGGACGAACATGCCGAGCCGCGTCCGGTTCATCAGCACCCAGACCAGGGTCAGCACGAACAGCGCGAAGCCGACGATGATGATGCGGTTCCACGGCAGGACCAGGTTGGGCAGCAGCTCGATGCCGCCGGACATCCAGGTCGGGTTCGAGACCTCGACGTTCTGCGCGCCGAACAGCACGCGGGCGCTCTGGATCAGCACCAGCGAGATGCCCCAGGTGGCGAGCAGGGTTTCCAGCGTGCGGCCGTACAGCCAGCGGATCACCGTGCGCTCCATGACGACGCCGACCAGCGCGGCGGCGAAGAAGGCGACCGGGATGGCGGCCGGCAGGTACCAGTCGATCCACTCCGGCAGGTAGGCGCGGAACAGGCTCTGCATGCCGTAGGCGGCGTAGGCGCCGACCATCAGCAGCTCGCCGTGCGCCATGTTGATGATGCCCATGACGCCGTAGGTGATGGCCAGCCCGAGCGCGGCGAGCAGCAGGATGCTGCCGAGCGAGAGGCCGGAGAACACGCGGCCGAGGTTCTCGGCCAGCGCCAGCCGGCCGTCGATCGCCTTGACCGCGGCGATCGCCTCGTAGCGCACCTTATCGTCCGGCTCGCCGGCCTTGTCGGTGAGTGGCAGCAACAGGCTCTTGATCGTCGGCGAGGAGGTTTCAGAGAGGGCCTTGACCGCTGCCATGCGCGCCGCCGGGTCGTCGTTGCCGAGGTTGGCCTGGGCGTGGGCGACCGTGAGCAGCGCCCTGATCTGCGCATCGCCCTCCTTTTCCAGCGCCTGCGCCAGCAGCGGCGCCATCTCCGGGCTGACGCTGCTCTGCAGTTTCTGCGCCGAGGCGAGGCGGACGCCGGCATCGGCGTCGAACAGCTTGAGCGCCGCCAGCGCATTGGCCAATTCGCCACGAATCCGGTTGTTGACCGTAACCGACTCCGCATCGGCCGGCACTCTGATCGCGGCGCCGGTAGCGGCATCGAAGGCCTTATCGCCGTCGATGATCACCGCCTTGCCGCCCGCCAGATACAGGCTGTCATCGGCCATCGCCTGCAGGACGCGCACGGCGTCGGGGTCCGCCGTCTGCGTCAGCTGGCGGATCGCCGCGACCTTGTCGCTGGAATCCTCGGCCGCCAGCTGGCGCACCTGCGCCGCATCGAGCGCCGCCTGCGCCGACAGGCTACAGGCGTAGAGCAGAAATACAAGAATCGTTTTGGTCATTAAGGGTCCGTCCGCAATTTGTGCAGTGCAGCGACAGATTACGGGGCGGGCCGGGAGGCGGGAATACGATGAATTGCGTAGCTGGGCGCGAAGGCAGTTGCGCGGCTACTTCAAATCCTCGGACCAATGCTCATCGGCAGGCTGGTATCCACATTTCGTTGCATCCATCTTTGCTGCGTATTCGAATTGTGTTTTTCATGGCGTTTGCTAATTTGAAAAAAGATGCAGATGTTTTATTTGAACAAGGTGATTAAGGGAATGAAGCGGATAAAAAACATCCTGTCGACCGTGGCAACGGTGGTTTTGTTAGCCAGTTGCGCGAGTGCGCCTATCGGCGACAAGAAACTGCTGAATTTTCTTCAGAACGGTGTAACGACGCGCCAGGACGTTTTTTTGCATCTCGCTGAACCGAACGCAACATTCGAGAGCGGGCGGATTCTGATTTACAGGCTCGACGAGGATCAAGCCGGATACTTCATTCGAAAAAACGATGGCAGCAGGGGACTGACCGGAAAGTTCAGCCTGGTCCTGGCTTTTGACGAGCGAGGAGTTTTGTCGCGCTTCAATCTGGTGAGAATCAATGAAGAGTATCGAAGCGAGCTTCCCAAAAAGTGATCTCCTTCAATAACCGTTTGGCAATATTGGCCTTGGTTACCGTACTGGTCGACGGGTGCGTGATACCGATTCCGCCAGGGGCGCGCGGAACTCGATGCAACCTTCCTGAAGGCATTCCGGATTCCATTAAGCCGGGGCTAAGCACACGTGAAGATGTGCTCATGTGTTTAGGCGAACCGGACGCTGTCGCTGTCGATGAGTCCTGGGTCTCGTATAGCGAACAATATTATTTGGGCGGTGTAGTACTAATTTTTGGTGGGGGTGGTGGGGTAGGTGCAATTGACGCCGGGGGGCAAAAGTCTTCCAGACTCGTTGTTCCATTTGACTCGCGAGGTATCGTTACACAACCGATTTTTGAAACTATGCAATGCGTTTCCGGGGGCGTTTTTGTAGCCTCGGGAGGTGGAGGTGGTGGTGACCACAGCGGGCCATGCCTCGACACCTCGGGTGGCGATTTACAGAGGCGCTACAATCTGGCTTTGCCTCAGCCTTAAGAGTCTGCGTAGTAGCGGTGTCGGGGTTTCCGGGGTTCTCTTTACGTTCGGCAATTTGCCGCGTGAATCGCCAGTAAAACGGCAGACCGGCGTATATTCCGCCCTCGCCCGATTTACCAACACACAAGGTTCAGGATTGCCACCCGCGAGCCAGACTGCCGCCGCTACGACCATGCCATTGCCCCGTATCGATTCCACCAATTACGCCACCCAACTCGCCGGGAAGGTCGAACAGTTCAAGTGCGATTTCGCGCCGTTCGCCATTCCCGAACCGGAGGTATTTTCCTCCGCCCCCGAGCACTACCGCCTGCGTGCCGAGTTCCGCATCTGGCATCAGGGCGACGAACTGGATTACGCGATGTTCGATCCGGAAAACCCCAAGCAGCCGGTGATGGTCGAGGATTTTCCGATCGCGGCGGCGTCGATCTGCGCGCTGATGCCGCGCCTGAAGGCGCGCCTGCGCGGCAGCCAGACCCTGCGCGGCGGCCTGTTCCAGGTTGAATTCCTCGCCACGCTGAGCGGCGAGCTGATGGTCACGCTGGTTTACCATCGGCGGCTCGGGGAGGGCTGGGAACTGGCGGCCCGCGACCTGGCGAGCGATCTGCAGGTGCAGGTGATCGGACGCAGCCGCGGCCAGAAGGTGGTGCTGGACCGTGACTGGCTGTTGGAGGAATTCGAGCTGAACGGGCGTCGGCTGCGCTACCAGCAGATCGAAGGGAGCTTCACCCAGCCCAATGGCGGGGTGAACCGGCAGATGCTGGGCTGGGCCTGTGCGCGGGCCGCCGGCCTGGGCGGCGACCTGCTCGAACTGTATTGCGGCAACGGCAATTTCACGATAGCGCTGGCGCCCCTCTTCGGGCGCGTGCTGGCCACCGAGGTCAGCAAGACGTCGGTGCGCGCCGCTGAATACAACCTGGCTGCCAACAACGTCGACAACGTGGCGCTGGTGCGCGCTTCCAGCGAGGAGATTGCCGATGCCCTGGCCGGCCGCACGGTGCTCAAGCGCATGAAGGATATCGATCTCGCCGGCTTCCGTTTCTCGACCCTTTTCGTCGATCCGCCGCGTAGCGGGCTGGATGCGACGACCCTCGAATTCGCCGCCGGCTTCGACCACATCCTGTACATCTCGTGCAACCCGCAAACCCTGCGGGAAAACGTCGCCGCGCTGCAGGCTACCCACGCGGTGAGCGCTGCCGCGGTGTTCGACCAGTTTCCCTACACGCACCATCTGGAATGCGGGCTGTTGCTGACCCGGCGCTGAAGGCGACTCGCCGCCGCCGGGCGCGGCAATGAAAAACGGGAGCCGAAGCTCCCGTTACTGGCGACTGACCGTCGGTGCCGATCACTTGCCTTCCGGCGCGTCCTTCTTGTTCTCGTTGCCGGCGATGAAGGGGCTCCACGGCTGGGCGCGGATCGGACCCTTGGATTTCCAGACCACGTTGAACTGACCGTCGGCCTTGATTTCGCCGATGAAGACCGGCTTCCACAGGTGGTGGTTGGTTTCGTCCATCTTGAGCGTGTAGCCGGACGGCGCGGCGAAGCTCTGGCCACCCATCGCGGCGATGACCTTGTCGACCTCGGTGGACTTGGCCTTCTCGACCGCCTGCTTCCACATGTGGATGCCGACGTAGGTGGCTTCCATCGGGTCGTTGGTGACGACCGTTTTGGCGTTCGGCAACTTGTTCTTGGCCGCCCAGTCCTTGTACATCTTGACGAACTTCTCGTTCTGCGGGTTCTTGAGCGACATGAAGTAGTTCCACGCGGCCAGGTGGCCGACCAGTGGCTTGGTATCGACGCCGCGCAGTTCCTCCTCGCCGACCGAGAAGGCGACGACCGGCACGTCGGTGGCCTTGAGGCCGGCGTTGCCCAGTTCCTTGTAGAAGGGTACGTTGGAGTCGCCGTTGATGGTCGAGACGACGGCGGTCTTCTTGCCTTCGGAAGCGAACTTCTTGATCTTGGCGATGATGGTCTGGTAATCGCTGTGGCCGAACGGGGTGTACTCTTCCATGATGTCGGCTTCGGCGACGCCCTTGGACTTCAGGAAGGCGCGCAGGATCTTGTTGGTGGTGCGCGGATAGACGTAGTCGGTGCCGAGCAGCACGAAGCGCTTGGCCTCGCCGCCGTCCTTGGACATCAGGTATTCGACGGCCGGGATCGCCTGCTGGTTGGGGGCGGCGCCGGTGTAGAAGACGTTCTTCTCGAGTTCCTCGCCTTCGTACTGGACCGGGTAGAAGAGCAGGCCGTTCAACTCCTTGAACACCGGCAGCACGGACTTGCGGGACACCGAGGTCCAGCAGCCGAAGACGACGTCGACCTTGTCCTTGCTCAGCAGCTGGCGGGCCTTTTCGGCGAACAGCGGCCAGTTGGAGGCGGGATCGACGACGACCGGCTCGAGCTTCTTGCCCATCACGCCGCCGGACTTGTTGATCTCGTCGATGGTCATCAGCGCCGTTTCCTTGAGCGCCGTTTCGGAGATGGCCATGGTGCCGGACAGCGAATGCAGGATGCCGACCTTGATGGTGTCGGCGGCGTGGGCGGCCATGCCGATGGAAGACAGCGCGGCGGCCAGGACGGTGGCCTTGATGAAATTGCGACGATTGCTCATGGAAGCTCCTCGGGGGTTGGGGTGATCCGTTCGGAAACTGCGTTGTTGCAGTGCAATGTCAGATTACGGATCGCCGGCGCCGCGAGAAATACGTTAGATTGCGTAGGGATTCGCTTCGCGGAGAAAACCATGTTCGACCTCCATATCGACAACAGGAACCGCTTGCCCTGGCGGCTGGCCGACGCCTGCGGCGGGGCGCGCCGGATGTTGCGGTCGACACCGTTTTCAGGGGCGTTTCCGGTTTTCCCGAAGAGGCTGGGCTGAGGCATGCCGGTCGACGGCCCGATACCCGGCTGGCTGCTGTCCGGCGCAGCCGTCGCGACGGTGTTCACGGTCATGTTCGACCTCGGGCTGGCCATCGTTCCCGGCGATTTCCGGCGCGCCTGGCAGCACCCGGGCCAGATGCTCAAGGGGCTGTTTTCGGTCCTGGTCGTCGTGCCGGCCGTCGCCCTGGCCGTGACCCGGATGTTCGACCTGGCGCGCGCGGTGGAAATCGGCATCGTGCTGATGGCGATCTCGCCCGGCGCTCCGGTTGCGCTGCGCCGTTCGCTCAATGCCGGGGGCGACCGCGCCTTTGCGCCGGCGTTGCAGATCGCGGTGGCGATCCTGGCAGTGGTTTCGATGTCGCTGTGGATAGCGGCGCTGAACGAAGTCTATAGTGGCAGCGCATCGATCGATCCCCGCCATCTGGCGCGCCAGGTTTTCGTCGCCCAGTTGCTGCCGCTCGGCCTCGGCATGCTGGTGCGCCAGATCACCCCCGACTGGGCCGCCCGGATCGGGCGGCGCCTCGACCGGGTCGCGACCGTGCTGCTGATCGCCCTGGTGCTGCTGACGCTCATCGACGTCTGGCATACGGTGATCCAGGCCGGGCTGGGCGCGACGCTGGCCATCGTCGTCATCACGACGCTGGTCCTGGCCTGCGGGCACGCGCTGGGCGGCCCCGAACCGGCGACCCGCACCGCGCTGGCGATCGTCAGCGCGGCGCGCAACCCCGGGCTGGCGCTGGTCGTCGCCACGGTCAATGGCGCCGCGCCGGGCATCATCGCGACGGTGCTCGCCTACCTCGTCGTCTCGGCATTGACCGTCGTCCCCTATCTGGCCTGGCGCCAGCGAATCGGCGCCATGCGCCGCCTGCGCTGACGGTTGCGGTCGACGCCGGAAAAGTGGTGAAATCCATCGGGCATGCGCACGGCGCCCGCCGGGCATGTTCGACCGCCATCACGAAAGGCCAGCGTGGAACCCATCGACAAGGCAGGACATCCGGCCGCCGCCGGCGGCAGCAACTACCGCATCGCCGTCGCCCTGCTGCTGGCGCTGATCGTCTATGGCTCGCTCTATCCGCTGACCTGGAACTTCGCGCAGCCGCAGGAATTCATCTTCCGCGGGCCGATCGGACTTGCCGACCTGCTGGAAAACGTGGTCCTGTTCCTGCCGCTCGGCTGGCTGCTGGCCTGGCACTGGCACGGCCGGCCGGGGCGCCTCACGGGCTTCGCCGTCTGGTTCGCGGTCGCGCTGGTGGTCGCCAGCGTCCTGCAATGGCTGCAGAAATACCTGCCGCGCACCCCGGCGCTGTCCGACATCGGCTTCAACATGCTGGGTTTCCTGCTGGGCTGGCTGGGCGGGATGGTTTCCGGGAACAGCCTGCGGCGGCTGGCGCAGCGCCACCTGAACCTGCACGGCGTGGACCGCTTCGCGCTGGTGATGCTGGCGCTCTGGCTGGCCGCCGAGCTGTTCCCCTTCATTCCCACCATCGACCGCTCGTCGGTCGTCGATAACGTAAAGTCGCTGTGGCAGCAGGCGGCCTGGCAGCCGCGCCGGATGCTGCTGCATGCCGGGATGACGCTGATCGGCTTGGAAGCCCTGGCCCATCTGGCCCGCTCGGTGGCGGCCGAGCGCCTGGTCCGGCCGCTGGCGGTCGTCGCCACGCTCGCCATGCTGGGCGGCAAGTTCGTCGTCATCAACCAGGCGCCCGGGGTGCCGGTGGTGCTCGGCATCGTCGCCGGCGCCGCGGCGTGGGCGGCCATCGAGCGGCTCGACAGCGTTCGCCGCCTGTGGAGCGTGGCGGCGATCGCCATCGCCAGCTACCTGCTGCACGCCCTCTGGCCGCTGCGCTGGAACGATGTGCCGACCGCCATGAGCTGGCTGCCGTTCGCCTCCTCGCTCGCCGGGTCGATCGAGGCGGTGGTGACCTCGGTGGCGTTCGAGAGCCTGTGCTTCGGCGCCATCATCTGGAGCGCCGTGCGCAACGGCGCGGCGCCGGGCGGGATGACAGTCGTCGTGGCGATCGTCGCCTTCGCCTGCGAATGGACGCAGCGCTACCTGCCCGGCCGTACCGCGGAAATCACCTCGGTCCTGCTGGCCATCGGCATGGGCTGGCTGGTCGTCGCCCTGGGCAGCAAACATCACTTCAAGCGAGGTACCCACTGATGTACGAACTCCATATCGGCAACAAGAACTATTCGTCCTGGTCGCTGCGCCCCTGGCTGCTACTGAAGCACTTCGCCATTCCCTTCACCGAGCATATGGTTTCCGTCGCCGGCCGCGACTACAACCCGGCGCTCAAGCCGCTGGCCGGCAACGCCCGCGTGCCCTGCCTGCACGACGACGGCTTCCAGATCTGGGAAAGCCTGGCGATCGCCGAAACGCTGGCCGAGCGCCATCCACAGATGTGGCCCGCCGACGCCCGGGCGCGCGCCCGGGCACGCAGCATTTCGGCGGAAATGCACTCCGGCTTCACCCATCTGCGAACGGCGATGCCGATGAACCTGAAGCTCAAACTCAAGGGCAAGCCGGCCAGCTCCGAGGTGCAGCGCGACATCGACCGCGTCTGCGAAATCTGGGAGGAGGCCCGCACGCACTTCGCGACAGCCGACGGACCGTGGCTGTTCGGCGCCTTCTCGGTGGCCGATGCGATGTACGCGCCGGTCGTCTGGCGCTTCCATGTCTACAACGTGCCGCTGCCGCCGGTCGCCGCCGCCTATCGCGACGCCATGCTCGCGCATCCGGCGATGCAGGAATGGTACGCCGCCGGCATCCGCGAAACCGAGGCGCACGCCCATTACGACCGGCTGGCCGACGACTACGGCGGCGCGCGCTGATCGCTGCGGTCGACGCCGGAAAAGGGGCGATTTCCGGGCCGGCGATCCGGGGAAAGCTACCCGCTGCGGCGGCTGAAAAACGATTTGTCGGACAGTGTGGAATATGTCACGGGCAACCCGGAAGCCATTGCGCTATCCTAAGTTCGAGGAGGTAGTGCCATGGCGATTTATGCAACCGTAGCGTTTTGCCACCATGAATTCGTTGCCGAACTGAGCGACGGGCGGTGTCTTGCCCAGCCCGATTTTCGGGCGATGGCGGAGGCGCTGGTTCACGCCAGGGTGAAGGAAGGCGACGTTCAATACGAATGGAAGGCCGGACAGCGCATGATCACCGCCGGCCAGCAGGTCGCGTTGCGCGCCGAGATGCGGCGCCTGGAGCGTGAATTTGTGGGGCTGTCGATCGCGGCGTGAGGCCGGCTGAGATGATTTGAGGTCAGCTGGTCTGGCGCGCAGGGCGATTCGCGGCCGAAGGGAAGAGGTTTGTGCTCAGCCTCCCCGCATCCTGCTCAGCGCCAGGTTGGCCGCCGCGGTGCGGGTTTCGACCCCGAGCTTCTCGAAAACGTGTTCGAGGTGCTTGTTGACCGTGCGCGGGCTGTTGCCGAGGATTTCGCCGATGTCGTTGCTGGTCTTGCCCTGGACGACCCAGTAGAGCACTTCGGCCTCACGCTGGGTGAGGCGAAAGGCGGCGATCAGCGAGTCGATGGCGGAAGCGTCGTTTTCCTCGCGCAGGACGACGAGCCATTCGTCGTCGCCGGTCTGGTCGTGGAATGAGGCGAGGAGCCGGCGGCTGCCGTCGGCGAACACCAGGGACGGCGGTTCGCGGCCGTCGCGCCGGGCGCGGTGGGCGCCGGCGATCCAGGCCAGCAGTTCGGGCGGGGCGACATCTTCCGGGTTGGCGAAAAAATCCTTGAGCAGTTGGCGGGCGAGCGGCGTCTGCCAGACCAGGCGGCCGTCGGCGGCGCGCACGGCGACGGTGGCCTGGCCGAAGGCGTCGAGCGCGCTGCGTGCCTGCTTCATCTGGCGGGCGTTCTGTACGTGGGCGGCGATGCGCGCGAGGACTTCGGCCGGGCGGATCGGCTTGGTCACGTAGTCGGCGCCGCCGGCGGCGAAGGCGGCGACGACGTGCTCGGTCTCGGTCAGCCCGGTCATGAAGACGATGGGAATGTGCTGGGTGGCGAAGTCGGCCTTCAGGCGACGGGCGACCTCGAAGCCGTCGATGCCGGGCATCACGGCGTCGAGCAGGATGACGTCGGGCAGGCTCTGGCGCGCACGCTGCAGGGCCGATTCGCCGCTGGTGGCGACGAGTACCGTGTGACCGGCCTCGTCGAGCGCATCGTGCAGCAACGAGAGATTTTCCGGGACGTCGTCGACGATCAGGACGATGTCGGAAATGTTGCGGTCAACGGTGGGCATCGCGCGTTTTCCTGAGGAGTTCCTTCATGGCATCGAACTCGAATTGTCGCGCCAGATCGCGCAGGACACGAACGAATTCGCCGTGCCGCGGGTCGATTTTCTCGATTTCGGCCAGCTTGGCGAGGATGCCGCGCAGGTAGCCGAGGCCGATCAGCTCGTCGAGCGCCGCCAGGTGCGCTTCCGGCGGTGCCACCAGCGGTGGCGGCTCGGCGGCGACGGCGGGGGCTGGCGGCGTGTCGGCGGCGACCCATTCGAGGGCCAGCTTGCGGCCGATCCAGTCGAGCAGTTCATTGACGCGCAGCGGCTTGACGATGAAATCCGCGGGGGCGATGCCGACGTCGTTGTCCAGCCCCTTGTCGAAGGCGTTGGCCGAGAGGATGGCGATTTGGGCGTCAGTCAGGCGCTGCTGGCGGATGCGGCGGATGGTTTCCCAGCCGTCGATGCCGGGCATGCCGAGGTCCATGAAGACCAAGTGCGGCGAGAAGCGCGGGATCGCCTGCAGCGCCTCGTAGCCACTGGCCGCCTGCTCGACGACGAAGCCGAGCGGTTCGAGGACGCTTTGCAGCATGTCGCGGTCCACCTTCTCATTGTCGACGACGAGGATGCGCCGGCGCACGCCGACGTAGCCGATGCGATTCAGGCGCGGCAGTTCGCGCGCCGCCTGCGCCGAATGCACCTGCGGCAAGAAGAGGCGAATGCGGAACAGGCTGCCTGCGCCGGGCGTGCTCGACACCTGCATCTCGCCGCCCATCAGGTCGGTCAGCATGCGCGCGATGGTCAGGCCGACGCCGCTGCCGCCGGCCTGCGCCGTGCTGCCACGCTGGAAGGGCTCGAAGATGCGTTGGAGATCAGCGGCCGGGATGCCGGGGCCGCTGTCGCGGATCTCGAAGACGGCCATCTCGCGCCGGCATTCGACGCTGAATTCGACGCCGCCGCGCACGGTGAACTTGACGGCGTTGCCCAGCACGTTGATCAGGATCTGGCGCAGGCGCCGTTCGTCGGCGCGCACCACTGCGGGAATCTCGCCGGCCGGCCGGTAGGCGAAGGACAGCCCCTTGTTGCGCGCCTGCAGCTCGAACATGCCGACGATCTGCTGCAGGAATTCCGGGAAGTCGAGGGCGCGGACGTCGAGCGTCAGCTTGCCGCCCTCGATGCGGGCGATGTCGAGCGTCCCCTCGATGACCGACAGCAGGTGGTCGCCGCTCTTGCGGATGACGCTGACCGCCTGCTTGCGGTTGGGCGGCACGTGCTCGTCGGCGGCGAGGATCTGCGCGTAGCCGAGGATGCTGTTGAGCGGCGTACGCAACTCGTGGCTGATCGCGGTGATGTACCGGCTCTTTGCCTGGTTGGCCTGTTCGGCGACCTGGCGGGCCTTCTGCAGGGCCGCGTCGGTGCGCTGGTGCGATTCGATTTCCTGCATCAGCAGCTGCGTCTGGCGATTCGATTCTTCCTGCGCGACCTGGCGGCTCTGCTGGGTCAGCACCATCCACCACGCGGCGACGCCGGAAAGCAGCAGCAGCGCGGCGAAGGCCTTGACGAAGCTGTCCTGCAGCGCGGCGGCCAGCGCCGTCTGCTCGCTCCCGAGGGCGAGCAGTTCGTGGGTGTATAGCACGCCCAAAACCAGCGCCAGCACCGGCACGATGCCGGTCATCAGCAGCAGGTAGTGGCCGAGACCGGTTTCCAGGTAGGGCAGGGCAGGCGCCGGCAACAGGCGGCGCAGCACCGCGTTCCACTGCGCCGTGAGGCTGGCCTCCGGCTTGCACAGGTCGTGGCAGCGGGCGTCGAGCGAGCAGCACAGCGAGCAGATCGGCCCCTGGTAGGCGGGGCAGTGCGCCATGTCCTCGCCTTCGTACTCGCGTTCGCAAATTGCACATTTTTTGCCGTCGACCGCAACCGGCGCCGGCGGCCGGGCCAGGTAGTAGCGGCCGCCGGTGGCCCAGGCGATCAGCGGCGCGGCGAGCAGCGCGCTGCCCAGCGCGACGAACGAGGCGTAGGGCTGGATGTCCGTTCCGAACAGACCGACGAAGGTGGCGATGGAGAGCAGCGAGGCGATGCCCATGGCGCCGACGCCGACCGGGTTGATGTCGTAGAGATTGCTGCGCTTGAACTCGATGCCCGGCGGCGCCAGGCCGAGCGGCTTGTTGATGACGAGGTCGGCGACCACCGCCGCCATCCACGAGATGGCGATGTTGGAGTAGAGGCCGAGCACCTGGCCGAGCGCCTGGAAGACGTTGAGTTCCATCAGCAGCAGGGCGATCAGCGTGTTGAAGACGACCCAGACGACGCGCCCGGGGTGGCTGTGGGTCAGCCGCGCGAAGAAGTTGGACCACGCCAGCGAACCGGCGTACGCGTTGGTGACGTTGATCTTGAGCTGCGAAACGACGACGAAGAGCACGGTGGCGCCGATCGCCAGCGTCGTGTGGTCGAAGACGTGCGAGAAGCCGATCAGGTACATCTGGTTGGGGTCGACCGCCTTTTCGGCCGAAATTCCGTTGCGCAGCACCAGCCAGGCGAGCAGGGCGCCGCCGAGCATCTTTAGGATGCCGGGCACGACCCAGCCGGGGCCGCCGACGACGACACCGAACCACCAGCGGCCGGCGTTGGCCGGTGTTTTTTCGGGCATGAAACGCAGGTAATCGACCTGTTCGCCCATCTGCGTGACCAGCGCGATGCCGACGGTCAGCGCGGCGCCGAACAGGTGCGGGTCGAAGCCGGCGCCGGTGCCGTTCGCGCCGGCATAGGCGAGCAGGCCGGCGAAGGCATCGGGCTCTTCGATGAGCACGAACACGTAGGGGAGTACCAGCAGGAAAATCCACAGCGGCTGGGTCCATGCCTGCAGCCGGCTGATCGCCGTGACGCCGTGGGTGACCAGCGGGATGACGACGAGCGCGCAGATCAGGTAACCCCAGGCCGGCGGGATGCCGAAGGCGAGTTCGAGCGCGTAGGCCATGATCGCCGCTTCGAGGGCGAAGAAGATGAAGGTGAACGAGGCGTAGATGAGCGAGGTAATGGTCGAGCCGATGTAGCCGAAGCCGGCGCCGCGCGTCAGCAGGTCCATGTCGAGGCCGTGGCGGGCGGCGGTGACGCTGATCGGCAGGCCGAGCAGGAAGATGATCAGGCCGGTCGCCAGGATCGCCCAGAAGGCGTTGATGAAGCCGGCATTGACCAGCATGGTCGCGCCGACCGCTTCGAGGACGAGGAAGGAGGCGGCGCCGAAGGCGGTGTTGGCGACGCGCATTTCCGACCACTTGCGGAAGCTGCGGGGCGTGAAGCGTAGCGCGTAGTCCTCCAGCGTCTCGTCGGCGACCCAGGTGTTGTAGTCGCGGCGGATCTTGATGATGCGTTGGGCGGGATTGCGTTGATTCATGGCGACGAGACTAGCATGTTCCATGCCCTGGCCCGGGGCGGGGCGCCCGGCGGCGGGATGCACCGGCTTGGTGCGGCGAAACGGCGGGCGGGCCTGCGGGCGGTGCATGGCATAATTCGCCCTCAGAAAAAACAATGGCTTGCAAGCTGGTTCGGCTCTTGCTTTTATGCCATCAATCATTTTTCCCCCGGAGCAACCCCGTGTCCATTCACGTCGCACTCAACCACGTTACCAAATACAACTATGACCGCCTGGTCAATCTCGGCGCGCAGATCATCCGCCTGCGCCCCTGCCCGCACTCGCGCACCCGCATCCTCTCCTACTCGCTCAAGATCGGCCCGGACAAGCACTTCATCAACTGGCAGCAGGATCCGCAGGGCAACTACCTGGCCCGCCTCGTCTTCCCGGAAAAGACCCGCGAATTCAGCTTCGAGATCGACCTGGTGGCCGAGATGTCGGTCATCAACCCCTTCGACTTCTTCCTCGAGGAGCATGCCGAGCATTTCCCCTTCGCCTACGAGGACTGGCAGCGCCACGAGCTGACGCCCTACCTGTACAAGGTCGCCGGCGGCGCGCTGTTCGACAAGTACGTCGCCGCCATTCCGCGCGAGAAGAAGCGCAGCGTCGATTTCCTGGTCGCGCTGAACGCGCAGCTGCAGCAGGACATCGGCTACACCATTCGCATGGAGCCGGGCGTCCAGACGCCGGAAGAGACGCTGACCAAGAAGACCGGCTCGTGCCGCGACTCGGCCTGGCTGCTGGTGCAGATCCTGCGTCACCTCGGCCTGGCAGCGCGCTTCGTTTCCGGCTACCTGATCCAGTTGACCGCGGACGTCAAGTCGCTCGACGGCCCGTCCGGTCCGGAAAAGGACTTCACCGACCTGCACGCCTGGGCCGAGGTCTACCTGCCGGGCGCCGGCTGGATCGGCCTCGACCCGACCTCCGGCCTGTTCGCCGGCGAAGGCCACATCCCGCTCGCCTGCACGCCGGAGCCGTCGTCCGCCGCGCCGGTGACCGGCGCCATCGACGAATGCGAGACCGAGTTCGAACACCACATGTCGGTGACCCGCATCTGGGAAGCACCGCGCGTCACCAAGCCCTACACTGACGAGCAGTGGCTGGAGATCGAGAGTCTCGGCCACCAGATCGACAACACCCTGCAGGATCTCGACGTGCGCCTGACCCAGGGCGGCGAGCCGACCTTCGTCGCGGTCGACGACCCGGACGGTGCCGAATGGAACACCGCCGCGCTCGGCCCGACCAAGCGGCTGTTCGCCGCCGACCTCTTCCATCGCCTGCGCGAGAAGTACGCGCCCAACGGCCTGATGCACTTCGGCCAAGGCAAGTGGTACCCCGGCGAACAGTTGCCGCGCTGGAGCCTGAACTGCTTCTGGCGCAAGGACGGCGAGCCGATCTGGAATTCGCCGGCGCTGTATGCCAATGAAGGCGTCAACTACGGCGTCACCGCCGAGCAGGCCGGCGCCTTCCTGAAGCAGGTCGCCCGCCGCCTCGGCGTCACCGACGAGTACGTCTTCCCGGCCTTCGAGGATGTCTATTACTACATGTGGCGCGAGCGCCGCCTGCCGGGCAACGTCGATCCCTTCGATTCGCGGGTCGACGACCCGCTCGAACGCGAGCGCCTGATGAAGGTGTTCACCCAGGGTATGACCTACACCGTCGGCCACACGCTGCCGATCATGAAGAACGTCCGCAACCAGTGGCAGACCGGGCCGTGGTTCCTGCGCTCGGAGCGCTGCTACCTGTTCCCCGGCGATTCGGCCATGGGTTACCGCCTGCCGCTCGACTCGCAGCCGTGGACGGCGCAGAGCGACTACCCCTACGTCAATCCGCCCGATGCCGAAACGGCTATTGATCCGCTCGCCAGCCACGCCGCGCTGCGCGCCCGCGTCAGCGGCGAGCGCGAGGCCCGCGTGCCGCAGATGCAGGATCGGCGCAGCGCCGCTGCGGCTGCCGCCGTCGGCGGCGATGGCCGCGGCCCGGGCAAGACCCGGCCCTGGGAAAAGCCTTCCGACACGGCGCCCGGCTTCAAGGAATCCGCCGCCTGGATCACCCGCCTCGCCATGTGCGCCGAGCCGCGTGACGGCAAGCTCTACATCTTCATGCCGCCGACCCAGGCGCTCGACGATTACCTGGAAATCGTCGCCGCCGTCGAGGCGACCGCCGAGGACATGGGCCTGCCGGTCATCATGGAGGGCTACGAGCCGCCGTCCGATCCGCGGCTGACGCATTTCCGCGTCACGCCCGACCCTGGCGTCATCGAGGTCAACATCCATCCGGCCAAGAGCTGGGATCAGCTGGTCGACCAGACCACGCACCTCTACGAATCCGCCTACTACTCGCGCCTGACGACCGAAAAGTTCATGGTCGACGGCCGCCACACCGGCACCGGCGGCGGCAACCACTTCGTGCTTGGCGGCGCGACGCCGAACGATTCGCCCTTCCTGCGTCGCCCGGACCTGCTCAAGAGCCTGATTGCCTACTGGCACAACCACCCGAGCCTGTCCTACCTGTTCTCCGGCCTGTTCATCGGCCCGACCAGCCAGGCGCCGCGCGTCGACGAAGCGCGCAACGATTCGCTCTACGAGCTGGAAGTCGCCTTCAAGCAGATTCCGCAGCCGGGGGGCCATGTGCCGCCGTGGCTGGTCGACCGCATCCTGCGCAACCTGCTGATCGACGTCACCGGCAACACGCACCGCGCCGAGTTCTGCATCGACAAGCTCTACTCGCCGGACGGCCCGACCGGTCGCCTCGGCCTGCTCGAACTGCGCGCCTTCGAGATGCCGCCGCACGCCCGCATGTCGCTGGCCCAGCAACTGCTGCTGCGCGCCCTGATCGCCCGCTTCTGGGAAGAACCCTACGAGCCGGCCCGCCTGGCGCGCTGGGGCACCGAACTGCACGACCGCTTCATGCTGCCCTTCTACGCCGAGCAGGATTTCCGCGACGTCATGGAAGAGATGGCGGCGGCCGGCTATCCGTTCAAGATCGAATGGTTCGCCCCGCACTTCGAATTCCGCTTCCCGAAATATGGCGATTTTGCCGTCAAGGGCATCGAGTTCGAGCTGCGCCATGCACTCGAGCCGTGGCATGTCATGGGCGAGGAAGGTGGCGCCGGCACGACGGTGCGCTACGTCGATTCCTCGGTCGAACGCGTCCAGGTCAAGGTGCGCGGCATGGCGCCGGACCGCTACGTCCTGACCTGCAACGGCGTTCCCGTGCCGCTGCAGAACACCGGCACCAACGGCGAGTTCGTCGCCGGCGTGCGCTACCGCGCCTGGCAGCCGGCCTCCTGCCTGCACCCGACCATCGGCGTCCATGCGCCGCTGGTCTTCGACCTCGTCGATACCTGGATGCAGCGCTCGCTGGGCGGTTGCCAGTACCACGTGGCGCACCCGGGCGGCCGCAACTTCGAGACTTTCCCGGTCAATGCCTTCGAGGCCGAGAGCCGCCGCCTGGCGCGCTTCTTCCGCTTCGGCCACACGCCGGGCAAGATGACAGTCGGGCTCCCCGAGCTCAGCGCCGAGCATCCGTTTACGCTAGACTTGCGGCGTTATTAACCGCTGATCATGCCGGCGCGGCCTCCGGGCCGCGCCACGCGCGGGCCGGCTGCGGCCCGTCCGTTTTCCCTTTCCAGGCTTTATGGCCCGTACCCTCCTCGCGATCTATCCACAAAGCGCCCGCCGTTATGACGAGATGTTGACGGATGAGGGCGCGGTGCGAGCGCACTGGCGCCAGTTCTTCATCCACCTCGATTCGGTGGCGCCCGAGGAAATGCACCAGCGGCTCGATTTCGTCGACCGGCGCATCCAGGAAAACGGCGTCACCTACAACGTCTATGCCGATCCCAACGGGTCGGACCGGCCGTGGGCGCTGGACCCGCTGCCGCTGATCATCTCGGCCGAGGAGTGGGCGCGGATTTCGGCGGCGGTCGCCCAGCGCGCCACGCTGTTCAACGCCATCCTGGCCGACCTCTACGGTGAGCAGAAGCTGCTCGCCGAGGGTCTGTTGCCGCCGGCGCTGGTCTATGGCCAGCATGGCTACCTGTGGCCCTGCCAGGGCATCAAGCCGCCGGGCGGCATCTGGCTGCATCAGTACGCGGTCGACCTGGCGCGCTCCCCGGACGGTCGCTGGTGGGTCATCGCCGACCGCACGCAGGCGCCGTCCGGCGCCGGCTACGCGCTGGAGAACCGGCTGATCGTCTCGCGCGTCTTCCCGGAAATGTTCCGCGACCTGCATGTGCAGCATCTCGCCGATTTCTTCCGCGACGAGCTGGACGGCCTGTCGGCGCTGGCGCCGGTCGACGGCGACGAGCAGCCGCACATCGTCCTGCTGACGCCGGGGCCGTACAACGAAACCTATTTCGAACACGCCTACCTGGCCCGCTACCTCGGCTTTCCGCTGGTCGAGGGGCAGGACCTGACGGTGCGCGGCGACACCCTTTACCTCAAGACCCTGCGCGGTCTCCAGCGCGTACACGTGGTGCTGCGCCGCCAGGACGACGACTATTGCGACCCGCTCGAGCTGCGCGGCGATTCGGCACTCGGCATTCCCGGCCTGCTCAACGTGGCACGCGCCGGCCGCGTGGTCATCGCCAACGCGCTGGGCAGCGGGTTGCTCGCCTCCGGCGCCCTGATGGGCTTCCTGCCCGCCATCTGCCGCAAGCTGCTCGGCGAGGAACTGGCGATGCCGTCGGTCGGTACCTGGTGGTGCGGCGAGAAGCCGGCGCTCGAATACGTGCGCGAGAACTTCGACGATCTCGTCATCAAGCCGGCCTACCCGACGCAGCGTATGGATCCGGTGTTCGGCAACGAACTGAAGGGCGACGCGCGGGAAGAAATGTTGCGGCGCATCGAGGCGCGGCCGCACGCCTACGTGGCGCAGGAAATGATCAACCTCTCGCAGGGGCCGACCTGGAGCCGTTCGCACGAGCGCCGCCTGCTGGCGCGGCCGGTCGGCCTGCGCGCCTACGCGGTGATTTCGCCGGAGGGCTATTCGGTGATGCCGGGCGGCCTGGCGCGCGTGGCTACCGGCGCCAATGCGCGCATCATCTCGATGCAGCGCGGCGGCTCGTCGAAGGATGCCTGGGTGCTGACCGACGGCCCGGTCAGCGAATTCACCATGCTCAAACCCTCGGTCGGCGTCCGCGACCTGGTGCGCGCCGGCGCCAACCTGACGTCGCGCGTCGTCGAGAACCTGTTCTGGCTCGGCCGTTATTCGGAGCGCTTCGACGACAGTGCGCGCATGCTGCGCGTCGCCCTGAGCCGCGTCGTCGAGGCCGGCGGGGCCAAGACGCCCGCCGTCGAGTCGGCGATGGAACTGGCGCTGCATCTCGGCATCCTGCCCAAGCCCGAGGAAGATTCGCCGGTGACCGAAGGCAGCGAGCACGTCCTTCTCGAAGCGATCTACGACCCCGAGCAGCCGGGCAGCCTGGCCGGCGCCATCCGCAGCCTGATGTGGTCGGCGACGCACGTGCGCGAGCGCCTGTCGCTCGATCACTGGCATTCGCTGAACCGCCTGCAGCGCGAACTGCAGGCGGCGCTGAAGACGCACCCGACGCTGACCGAGGCGATCGCCTTCCTCGACCGCGTGCTCGGCGTCTCGTCGTCGCTGACCGGCTTCGCGATGGACAACATGACGCGCGACGATGGCTGGCGCTTCCTGGTCATCGGCCGCCGCCTCGAACGCCTCTCCTTCCTCGCCAACGCCATCGCCAACTTCCTGCGCATGCCGTCGACGCGCGGGCCGGGCAGCCTCGAATGGCTGCTCGAACTGACCGATTCGATTATCACCTACCGTTCGCGTTACTCGCGCCTGCCCGAACTGCTGCCGGTGCTCGACCTGCTCGTCTTCGACGACAGCAACCCGCACGGCGTGATCTTCCAGGCCGGCGTGCTGGCCCGTTACCTCGATCGCATGGCGCGCGAACTCGACGAGTACAGCGAGAGCAGCCTGCCGGACGTCCTCGCCCGCCTGCGCGCCTTCGACCTCGAACCCTTCGAACACCTGCAGTTCAGCCAGTGCCGCGTCTGCTCGCCGTGCGACGAGCTGGCGAACCTCCTGCGCGAGCTCGACATCGCGGCGATGCAGCTGGCCGACTGGCTGGGAATGCGCTACTTCACCCACGTCGGCGACGTCAGCCGGCAAACCATGGCGCTGTGAACATGGACAACCGGCCGGTCCGCTACCAGGTGCTGCACGAAACGCTGTACGACTACGGCAGCCCGGTGTCGCTGTCGCAGCAGCAGCTGCACCTGTCGCCGCGCATCCTCGCCTGGCAGCAGATCGAGGAACAGCACATCGACATCGCGCCGCCGCCCAGCTGGCGCCGCGACGGCCAGGATTCGTTCGGCAACCCGGTGACCTGGATCGCCTTCCATACGCCGCACGACACGCTGCGCATCAGTTCGGCGATGACCGTCGCCGTCACCCCGCACCTGCCGACCTGCCTGGAAACCTCGCTGCCATGGGAGGTCGTGCGCGACCGCCTGGCCTACGACGCCTCGGCGCCGCGCCCCGAGGACCTCGATGCGGCGCGCTACCTGTTCGAGAGTGCGCACGTCCGCATCAAGCACGAACTGGCGCTCTACGCCGCCGACTGCTTCCCGCCCGGCACGCCGGTGCTGGTCGGCGCGCAGGCGCTGATGGCGAAGATTTTCCGGGAATTCAAATTCGACCCCGAGGCGACGACCGTCTCGACGCCGGTCATGGAAGTGCTGGAAAAGAAGCGCGGTGTCTGCCAGGACTTCGCCCACCTGATGATCGCCTGCCTGCGCGCCCTCGGCCTCGCCGCGCGCTACGTCAGCGGCTACCTGCTGACCCGGCCGCCGCCGGGCAAGCCGCGCCTGATCGGCGCCGACGCCTCGCATGCCTGGGTCTCGGTCTATGCGCCGGGCTTCGCCAACGACTGGGTGGATTTCGATCCGACCAACAACCTGCTGCCCAATACCGAGCACATCACCGTCGCAATCGGCCGCGATTTCGGCGACATCTCGCCGCTGCGCGGGATCATTCTCGGCGGCGGCGGTGCCGAGCCGGAGGTCGCGGTCACCGTGACGCCGCTCGACGAGGAAATGCCGCTGGTGGCGACGGTGCCCGGGCTGGTGGCGACGGCCCCGGAAAGCCTCGCATCCGCCAGCGACGAACCGGAAGCCATCGCGCCCGAACTCGCGCCCGAACTCGCGCCGGAAATTGCGCCGGAAATTGCGCCGGAAATTGCGCCGGAAATTGCGCCGCCGCAAGACGGCGAGCCGCCAGCCGTGCCGCCCGAGCTGTCCGGCGTGGCGCCGCAGGCGGGTTCCCTCGCCGCCTGATGGCCTTCGTCGCCATCGTCGGCGGCGGGCCGGCCGGCCTGATCGCGGCCGAACGGCTGGCTGCGGTCGACGGCCTGGAAGTGGCCGTTTTCGACGCCATGCCGTCGCTAGGCCGCAAGTTCCTGATGGCCGGCAAGGGCGGCATGAACATCACCCATAGCGAGCCAGCGGCCGAATTCGTCACCCGCTACGGCGCCCGCCAGTGTGAAATCGCGCCCCTGCTCGAACGCTTCGGCCCGCAGCAGTTGCGCGACTGGTGCCAGGGCCTCGGCATCGCCACCTTCGTCGGCACCTCGGGCCGCGTCTTTCCTTCCGAAATGAAGGCGGCGCCGCTGCTGCGCGCCTGGCTGCACCGCCTGCGCCAGCAGGGAGTGCATTTCCATGTCCGCCACCGCTGGTTCGGCTGGGCGGCTGACGGCGCGTTGCGTTTCGCCACGCCGGCCGGCGAGAAGCGGTTGCGGGCCGACGCGGTGGTCTTGGCGCTGGGCGGCGGCAGCTGGGCGAAACTCGGTTCGGACGGCGCCTGGGTGCCGCTGCTCGCCGCCCGCGGCATTCCTGTGGCGCCGCTGCGGCCGGCCAACTGCGGTTTCGACGTGGCGTGGAGCGCGCATTTCAGCGAGCGCTTCGCCGGGCAGCCGGTCAAGCCGGTGGTCGCATCGGTGGCCGGGCGCCGCCAGCAGGGCGAATTCAACATCACCGCCGGCGGCATCGAGGGCGGCCTGGTCTATGCGCTGTCGGCGCCCCTGCGCGACCTGCTGGAGACGACGGGCCGCGCCATGCTCCATCTCGATCTCGCGCCGGGCAAGGCGCTGGCGCGCCTGAGCGCCGATCTGGCGCGGCCGCGCGGGCGTGACTCGCTGGCCAACCACCTGCGGCGGCGGGCCGGCATCGAGGGCGTCAAGGCAGGGTTGCTGCGCGAATTGCTGCCTGCCGAGACGTTGACCGCACCCGACGCCCTGGCCGCGGCAATCAAGCACCTGCCCCTGCCGGTGATGGCCGCACGGCCCCTCGACGAGGCGATCAGCACGGCCGGCGGCGTCAGTTTCGCGGCGCTCGACGCCCACCTGATGCTGCGCGACCTGCCGGGCGTCTTCTGCGCCGGCGAAATGCTCGACTGGGAAGCGCCGACCGGCGGCTACCTGCTGACTGCCTGTTTTTCCAGCGGCCATGCCGCCGGCGACGGCGCCCGCGCCTGGCTGGCCGGTCGCGCCTGCTGACCCGCCGGACTCAGTCCGGGCGCACCGTGCCCATGATGCGGTGATAGATGGCGAAGCGCCTTTTGTCGATTTTTCCGGCGTCGACCGCAGCCAGCAGCGCGCAGTCCGGCTCGCGGTCGTGGCGGCAGTCGCGGAAGCGGCATTGCCCGAGGTAGGGGCGGAATTCGCGGAAGGCGTATTCGATTTCCTGGCGATCGAGATGGCCGAGGCCGAATTCCTGCAGGCCGGGCGAGTCGATCAGCTGGCTGTCGGCGTCGAGGTGGTAGAGCGTGGCGTGCGTCGTCGTGTGCTTGCCGGAATCGAGCGCCGACGAAATCTCGCGCGTCTTGGCCCGCGCTTCCGGCACCAGCGCATTGACCAGCGTCGACTTGCCCATGCCGGACTGGCCGACCAGCACGCTGGTATGGCCGTGCAGGTGGGGGCGCAGGTCTTCGGCGTGGTCGCGGGCGGAAAGTTCGACGATGCGGTAGCCGAGGCCGGAAAAGGCCGCCAGCTGCGCGCGGGCGGCCGCCACGCGGTCGGCGAGGTCGCACTTGTTGAGGACAATCAGCGATTCGATTTCCTCGCTCTCGGCGGCGAGCAGGGCACGCGTCACCAGTTCGTCGGAAAACCCCGGTTCGGTGGCGACGACGATGACGACCTGGTCGACGTTGGCGGCGATCAGCTTCTGGCGGATCTCGTTCGAGCGGTACAACAGGCTGGTGCGCGGCTGGATCGCCTCGATGACGCCCTGGTCGTCAGAGGTGCGCTGGAGGTCGACGCGGTCGCCGCAGGCTACCTCGCTTTTCTTGCCGCGCGGGAAGCAGGGCAGCAGGGTGCCGTCGGCGAGTTCGACCACGTACTGCCGGCCGTGGGCGGCGACGACGCGGCCCTGCATCAGCCTGCGGCCGCCTGCAGCCGGGCGATGCGCACGGCGGCCGGCGGGTGGGAATCGTAGAACAGCGAGTGCAGCGGGTCGGGGGTCAGGGTCGCGGCGTTGTCTTCATAGAGCTTGACGAGGGCGCGCACGAGGTCGTCGGCGGCGGCATTCTTGGTGGCGTAGGTATCGGCCTCGAACTCGTTGCGCCGCGACAGGTAGCTGCCCAGCGGCTTGAGCGGGAAGGTGAAGACCGGGACGACGAGGAAGAAGAGGATCAGCGCCAGCGCCGTGCCCTGCGCCGGCACGCCGAGGCCGGCGTAGAACCACGGCGCGTCGATCAGCTGGCCGAGCAGCCAGAGGAAGCCGAGGGCACCGGCGAACATCAGCGTGATGCGCTGGACGACGTGGTGATGGCGGAAGTGCCCGAGCTCGTGGGCCAGCACGGCCTCGATCTCGCCGGGGGCGAGGCGCGTGAGCAGGGTGTCGAAGAAGACGATGCGCTTGTTGTTGCCGAAGCCGGTGAAGTAGGCATTGCCATGGCTCGAACGCTTCGAGCCGTCCATCACGAAGAGGCCGCTGGAGCGGAAGCCGCAGCGCGCGAGCAGGGCCTCGATGCGGGCCTTCATCTCGCCCTCGGCGAGCGGCGAGAACTTGTTGAAGAGAGGCGCGATCCAGGTCGGGTAGACGAACAGGGCGAGCAGGTTGAAGGCACACCAGAACAGCCAGACGTAGAACCACCAGAACTCGCCCATGGCGCCCATCAGCCAGAGCACGGCGAGGATGACCGGGGCGCCGATGGCGACGCCGAGCAGCGTGTGCTTGACGAGGTCGGCGCAGAACAGGCCGAAGGTCATGCGGTTGAAGCCGTAGCGGGCCTCGACGACGAACTGGCGGTAGAGCGCGAAGGGCAGGTCGATGACGGCGGAAATGGCCATCACGCTGAAGATCAGCGCCAGCCCGTAGGGCAGCCCGGCGAGGCGGGTGCCCCAGAAGTCGTGCAGCCAGGCGAGCCCGCCGCCCAGGGTCAGGGCCAGTAGCAGGGCGGCGTCGACCAGCGTCGCGACGATGGCCAGCCGGTTGCGGTCGACGGTGTAATCGGCGGCTTTTTGATGGGCGGCGAGCGGAATGCGCTCGGCGAAGTCGGCCGGCACGGCGCCGCGGTGGGCGGCAACGTGGCGGATCTGGCGCAGCGTCAGCCACAGGCGGCCGGCGAGCGTCAGCGCCAGGGCGGCGAGAAAGACGAGGGTGAAGTCGGTAGTCACGAAATGCGTTGCGAAGCTATGAGAAAATGATGCTTTTCAAGGGGTTTGGACCATTATATGACAGGCAACGCAAACAACCTCGTCTGGCTGGACATGGAAATGACCGGTCTCGATCCGGATGGCGACCGGATCATCGAAATGGCGATGGTGGTGACCAATTCGGAGCTGGAACTGGTCGCCGAATCGCCGGCCTGGGTCGTCCATCAGAGCGATGCGACGCTGGCGGCGATGGACGAGTGGAACCAGAAAACGCACGGCCGCTCGGGCCTGATCGACAAGGTGAAGGCATCGGCGCTGGACGAGGCGGCGGTCGAACGGGCGGCCCTGGAATTTCTCGGGAAGTATTCGGCGAAGGGCCATTCGCCGATGTGCGGCAATTCGATCGGCCAGGATCGCCGCTTCATGGCGCGCTACATGCCGACGCTGGAAACCTTCTTCCATTACCGTAACCTCGACGTCAGCACCCTGAAGGAGTTGTGCCGGCGCTGGCAGCCGGAAATCTACAAGGGTTTCAAGAAGAAGGGACGGCACACGGCGCTGGCCGACATCTACGAATCGATCGACGAACTCAAGTACTACCGCGAGCACTTCCTCAAGGGCTGAGGGCGGTTGCGGTCAACGCCGGTAGAGGCGGAATTTCTCCTTGCGCCCGCCCGGGCTGTTGCCTTCCCAGACGCGGGTCCACTTGCCGCCGGGGGCGGCCAGTTCGGAACGGCTGTCGCCGGTGACCAGCAGCCAGTCGCATTGCCGGCCGGCGCTCGAGTCGGCGGCAGCCGGCTCGATCCCGACGAAGTAGGCGAGCGAGGCGCGCTGGGTGTCGTTGAGGCCGCGTTCGGCCAGACAGCCGTGGTTTTCCGGTAGCGCCGCGGCGATCGCCTGGGCCAGCGGCCGGTAGCTCTTGCCGTAATCGAACCAGGGCAGGATCAGCGTCGTCGCCAGCAGCCACAGGGTGGTGAAGCCGAGCGTCCAGTGCGTCAGGCTGCGGTAGGGGGTGCGCGGCGTGGTGGCGATCAGCCAGATCCACCATGCGGTCGTCAGCAGGCCGATGATGAAGGCGACGATCTCGAAATGACCGACGAAGCCGGGACGCAGGACGACCGCCCGGGTCGCCAGCCGCTCCGGCCAGCCGAGCGCCATCGCCGACCACGCGACCCAGGTCAGGGCGACGAAGAAGCTGAAGGTCGTCATCGCGAACCAGTCGAAGGCGCTGGCGGCGCCGCGGCGCAAGGTCAGCGCCCCGGGCGTGGCGAGCAGGGCCAGCGGCGGCAGCATCAACAGGGCCGGTATCTCGCGTGGGCGATAGGCGAGCGCCAGCATGAGCAGGGTGAGCAGCAGGAAGACCAGCGGCAGCAGTTGTGGCATCGCGCGCAATGCCTGGCGCCGCGTCCATAAGGTCCAGCCGGCCAGCGGCAGGGCCGGGAAGGCGAACCACGGCAGCAGGGAGAGGAAGCGGCCGGCGCCGGTGAACGAGAACGGCGTGCGCAGCGGCACCAGTTCGGTATTCAGCCAGCCGTGGAAGCGCGACGGTTCGTAGGCGAGCAGCAGCAGCGGCCAGGGCAGGATCGCCAGCGTGGCGACGCCGCCGCCGATCGCCAGGCCGAGCAGCGCCTGCCGGCGGTCGGCGGCCAGCCACCAGGCGAGCGGGACGATGGCCAGCAGCGGCAACGTCGGGGCGATGCCGGTGCCGAGCAGGCAGGCGGCGACGGCGAGACCGTAGAAGCTGCCGGCTAGGTAGGGGCGGCGGCCAAGCGCGGCGAGGGCGCCGAGCCCGCCGCCGTAGGCGGCGAGGGCGATCAGCATCGGCTGCGCGTCGTGGGCGTGGAACAGCAGGCCGGCGCAGCCGGCGAGCAGCAGCGGGCTGGCGGCGGCGCTTTCCTGGCCATAGAGTTCGCGGCCGGCGTAATAGAGTCCCATCAGCGCCAGCGTGACCCAGACGCCGCTGGCCAGGCGCATCGCCTCGTGCAGCGGCAGCAGCCAGCCGAAGACCTTGCCGGTCAGCGCGGCGGTCCAGTAATAGAGAGGCGGTTCGTGGAACGGCCGGCCGGCGATGTCGGGCGACAGCCAGTCGCCGTAGTGCAGCATGTGCCAGGCGGCGCCGATGTGGATGGCGTCCTCGCCCTTCCACGGGTCGCGCCCGAAGAGGCCGGCCAGCACGTAGAAGGCCAGCATGCCGGCGAGCGCCCAGCCAGCCGGGGGCAGGCGGATGCCGCGACGGAGCAGGGCGCTGAACTCAGACATGGGGTGAGGATAGCCTATAAACGAAAAAGGCAGCCTGCCGGCTGCCCTTTCTGTCGTGCGTCAAACGGATCAGGCAGCAGCCTTGCCGCGCATGGCGCCGAACTTCTGGTTGAACTTCTCGACGCGACCGGCGGTATCGACGATCTTCTGCTTGCCGGTGTAGAACGGGTGGCAGAGGGAGCAGACTTCAACGTGGAAGGCCTGCTTGCTCATGGTCGAACGGGTCGTGAAGGTATTGCCGCAGGAGCAGGTCACTGCGATTTCTTTGTAGTTCGGGTGGATTTCGGCTTTCATCTTTTGTCCTTTAAACGAGCGACCGGCGGATGTGGCCGATCTGGGAAGCGTGGGATTATCGTTGATTCATTGCGGGGATGCAATGGGGTGAAGGGGGTTTGTGGTTGATTTGGCGTTGGTTTTTTGGGAGGAGGGCTTCTGGGATGCTTGATTCTCGCGCCTGACGGGTGGGTCGCTTTTTTTGATGCGCTGTATTCCGCCGTTGACCGGCGTCTTACTTTCTTCTTGCCTCGCCAAGAAGAAAGTAAGCAAAGAAGAAGGCGACCCTGGGTCGGCGCCCGGCTTTGCCGGGTGCCCTGTGCTACTCGGGTTGTTGGGCGGCTGGCTAAACTCGCCGCTGCGCGGCTCGGACAACGCCAGCCGAAGGCCCCCAACAATCCTGCGTTGCTCGGCGCCTCCCAAGGGGCCCAGTGAACCATCTGCGTTCAAGCGGCGTTCCGCATTTTGGGCTTTTTTGGGCGGTCGACCGCAGCAAAGCATTTTTTCGCCTTGCCGGTCGTGCCGCGACGCCTTTCCGGGTCCCCTTGTGGAGCGCCGAGCAACGCAGACGGGCCGGGGGCAGTCGGCGAGGACTGTCTGAGGGGCGCAGCCCCGAGTTCCGCAGCCACCCGGCGCGTCGAGTAGCGCAGGGGAGTCGGCGTAGCCGACCGCGCAACCTGGGGTCGCCTTTTCTTTGGCTACTTTCTTTTGGCGAAGCAAAAGAAAGTATGCCCGCCGGCAGGCGGAAAGCAGCGCATCAAAAAAACGCACGCCCGTCAGGCGCGGAATCCGACGCATCAAAAACCCGCCAGAATCAGGCAGCGCGGAAAACCAAAAAAACAAAAGGGCCGGTTTCCCGACCCTTCCTTCTTCCGGCAGGAAGCCGGGCAATCACCCCCGACGCATGGCGTCGAAAAATTCCGCATTGCCCTTGGTCGACTTGACCTTGTCGAGCAGGAATTCCATCGCGGCGAGATCGTCCATCGGGTAGCAGAGCTTGCGCAGCACCCACATCTTCTGCAGCACATCGGGCTTGAGCAGCAGTTCCTCACGGCGGGTGCCGGAGCGGTTGACGTTGATCGCCGGGTACATCCGCTTCTCGGCCATGCGGCGGTCGAGGTGGATTTCCGAGTTGCCGGTGCCCTTGAATTCTTCGTAGATGACTTCGTCCATCCGCGATCCGGTGTCGATCAGCGCGGTGGCGAGGATGGTCAGCGAGCCGCCTTCCTCGATGTTGCGCGCGGCGCCGAAGAAGCGCTTCGGCTTCTGCAGGGCGTTGGCGTCGACGCCGCCGGTCAGCACCTTGCCGGAGGCCGGCTGCACCGTGTTGTAGGCGCGGGCGAGGCGGGTGATCGAGTCGAGCAGAATGACGACGTCCTTCTTGTGCTCGACCAGGCGCTTGGCCTTCTCGATGACCATCTCGGCGACGGCGACGTGGCGCGTGGCCGGTTCGTCGAAGGTCGAGGCGACGACCTCGCCCTTGACGGTGCGGGTCATCTCGGTGACTTCTTCCGGGCGCTCGTCGATGAGCAGGACGATGAGCACGACTTCCGGATGATTGGCGGTGATGGCATGCGCGATGTTCTGCAGCATCACCGTCTTGCCGGACTTCGGCGGGGCGACGAGCAGGCCGCGCTGGCCGGCGCCGATCGGGGCGATCATGTCGATGACGCGGCTGGTGATGTTTTCCTCGGACTTGATATCACGTTCGAGCTTGAGGTGACGCGTCGGGTGCAGCGGCGTCAGGTTCTCGAACATGATCTTGTTCTTGTTCGCCTCGGGCGGGAAGCCGTTGATCGACTCCAGCTTGGTCAGCGCGACGTAGCGCTCGCCGTCCTTAGGGGTGCGGATTTCGCCCTCGATGGTGTCGCCGGTGCGCAGGTTGAAGCGGCGGACCTGCGATGGCGAGACGTAGATGTCGTCGGGGTTGGCGAGGTAGGAGGTGTCCGAGGAACGGAGGAAGCCGAAGCCGTCCGAGAGGACTTCGAGCGTGCCGTCGCCGTAGATGGTGTCGCCGTTCTTGGCCTTGGCCTTGAGGATGGCGTAGATCAGTTCCTGCTTGCGCATCCGGTTGGCGTTTTCGATGGCCAGTTCGGTGGCCATGTCGAGCAGTTTGCTGACGTGCAGGGTCTTGAGTTCGGAGAGTTGCATGTGTGGGAATGTGTGGCACCGGCACGGGCCGGACGAATGCCGGAGGCCGAGGAGGTGCGGAGTGCTTCTGGGGTGGGGGAGATCGACGCCGGCGGTTGCCGTTTATCGCGTCTGCCTGAAGGCGCAGAACGCACCTTCAGGCCGGGAGGGTACGGAGATTACAGGTTGCTGTCAATAAAGGCGGCAAGTTGCGACTTGGACAGCGCGCCGACCTTGGTCGCCTCGACGTTGCCGTTCTTGAAGATCATCAGGGTCGGGATGCCGCGGATGCCGAACTTGGCCGGGGTCGCCTGGTTGTCGTCGATATTGACCTTGGCCACCTTCAGCTTCCCGGTGTAGTCCTTGGCGATTTCGTCGAGGATCGGAGCGATCATCTTGCAGGGACCGCACCATTCGGCCCAGTAATCCACCAGAACCGGCTGCTGCGACTGCAGCACTTCGGCTTCGAAGGTGTCATCGGTGACGTAATGGATGTGCTCGCTCATGAATTGCCTCGTGGAATGGGAAAATGCCCGAAAAGAATTATGCGCCGGAAATGGCTTTCGCGGGATGCCGGGAAATGCTAGCGAAAAAGCGCAGGCAAGGGAAGGGTCAGCGCTGGGGTTTGAGCAAATTGGCCAGCTCGACAGCGGTTTTCACCTTCATTTTGTCGAACAGGTTGGCGCGATGCACCTCGACGGTGCGCATGCTGATGTTCAGTTCGTCGGCGATGACCTTGTTGAACTTGCCCAGCAGGACCAGTTCCATGATCTGCCGTTCGCGGGTGGTCAGGGTCGCCAGCCGCGTGTTGACCGAGTCGACGGTGGCGCTGGCGGCGCGCTGGCTGGCATCGAGCGCCATCGCCTCTTGGACGCGGGTGACGAGGTCGTTGTCGTTGAAGGGCTTTTCGAAGAAATCGAAGGCGCCCTTTTTCAGCGTCGCCACGGCGAGCGGCACGTCGCCATGGCCGGTCAGAAAAATGACCGGCAGCGTCGAGTGGCGTTCGCGCAGCGCGTCGAAGCAGTCGAGCCCGCTCATGCCGGCCATGCGCATGTCGAGAATGAGGCAGCCGGCCAGTTTCGGCGTCCACGCGGCGAGGAAGGTTTCGGCGCTGTCGTAGGTCTGGCACGCCAGGCCGCGCGATTTCAGCAGCCAGGCCAGCGCATCGCGAATGGCTTCGTCGTCGTCGACCAGGTGGGCTTGCGGAAGGCTCATGCGGATTCCAGCGGCAGGGTGAAGTGGAATATCGTACCGCTACCGGTCGGCGACTGCACGTTGTCTTCCGCCCACAGGCGGCCGCGGTGGAATTCGATGATCGAACGGCAGATCGACAGCCCGACGCCCATGCCTTCCGGCTTTGTCGTGAAGAAGGCGGTGAACAGCTTGTCGCGGATTTCCGGGGCGATGCCGCCGCCGTTGTCGGCGATGCCGACGATCACTTCGCCGGCCCCCAGCATTGCGGAAACACGCAGGACGCGCCGGTTCTCGGGCGTTCCGCTCATCGCTTCCATGCCGTTGCGGATCAGGTTGAGCAGTACCTGTTCGAGCATCAGGCGGTCGGCCAGCACCGGCGGCAGGGGCGGCAGCGACGTTTCGAGATGCACGTGGCGCTTGCGCGCCTCCGCCTCGACGAAGCCGATGCAATCCTCGATGATCTCGCCCAGGTTGCAGGGCGCGCGCTTGGGCTCGCTCTTCCTGACGAAATCATGCACGCGGCGGATGATGCGCCCGGCGCGCTGGGCCTGGACGCCGAGCTTTTCGAGCGCCTGGCGGATGTCGCCGGGATCGAAATTCTCGTTCGCCAGCAGGTTGAGGCAGCCCGCGTTGTAGCTGGCGATCGCCGCCAGCGGCTGGTTCAGCTCGTGCGCGAGGGTCGACGCCATTTCGCCCATGGTCACCAGGCGCGAGGTGAATTGCAGCTGTTCCTGCTGCTGGCGGGCCAGTTCCTCGGCGCGCCGCCGTTCCGTGACGTCGAGCACCGAAGCCATCCAGCCGGTGTGCCGGCCGTTGCCGTCGATCAGCGGCGCTTCGTAGATCAGGGCCTGGAAATGCTCGCCGTCCTTGCGCCGGAACGTGATCTCGAAGCCGTCCGGCGGCGCCTCGCCAGCCAGCACGGCGCGGTGCAGCGCCATCGTCTCGTCCAGTTGCTCGGGCACCCAGTAGGGCATCGGCGGGCTGCGGTCGACCAGTTCCGCGCTGCTGAAACCGGTCATTCGGCAGAACGCCGGGTTGACGTAGATGATCTTGCCGGTCAGGTCGCGCGCGCGCATGCCGACCGTCAGCGAATCCTCCATCGCGGAGCGCAGCGCGTGTTCGGCGCGTAGCGCCTCCTCCGCCTTGGCGCGCTTGCGCATCAGGTCGCGGACGATCCACATGCTCCAGAAAACGCCGGCCGCCAGTACCAGGATGGCGCCAGCCAGCAGGCGCTGCAGCGGGTTGCCGGGCGTCTGGTAGGAGGTGACGCGGAAATTCAGGCCGTAGCCGGGCGGCTCGAAGGGCAGCTCGTAGGAAAGGCTGGGAATGCCCTCGATGTTCGATTTGGCGGCGAACTGCACGTCGTTGTCGTCGACCACCACCACCCGGTATTTCTCGGCGAACCACCAGGGAACGAGGTTGCCGAGCAGCCCGTCGATCGAATAGGTGACGACCAGCATGCCGGCCAGCTGGCGTTCGGCGAAGACCGGCACGGCGAGCGCGAAATGGGCGGCGTTGCCGCTCAGGAAGAAGGGTTCGCTATAGACCCGCTTGTTCAGGCGGCCGGCCAGCTCGAAGGCCTTCTGCGTCGCCGGCGGCCCGAAGGCCTCCAACTCGCTGTCGACCGGCGAGGCGGCCGGCAGGGCGTCGAGCACGCGGCGTCGCGGGTCGTACCAGACGATCTGCACGATATCCGGATTGTTCTTCAGCATATGGCCGGCGCGCACGCGGAACAGCTGCTTCCTGTCCTGCTGACTCCCGAGGTCCTGGGCAAGTTGCTGGAACTGCTCTTCATTGTTGGCGAGATGGAAGCGCAGGTTCTGCTCCAGCCACAGCACGTCCTTGATCAGGCTGGTGCGTTCTTCCTCGATCTCGTTCTGGTGCAGCAGCCAGAGCAGCGCGACGACGGCGGCCAGCAGCAACACCACGCCGAGCTTGGGCAGGGCGAGAAACCAGCGCAGGCGGCGGGTGCTGACGGGCGGAGGAAGCGATCGCATGGGCGGATGTTAAACCAGCGCCCGGCCGCCGGCCCGTCCATTGTGGAAAACCACAATACGGATGTCCACAATGGCGCGCGACGCCCCTGATCACGATACTGCGGCCAGAATTTTCCAGGAACTGGCATTTACGGAGGGATTTTCGTGGCCAAGAGAGCGCTGTTCAAGAGTCTGTACTTCCAGGTCATCGTCGCCATCGTCATCGGCGTGATACTTGGCCATTTCTACCCGGAAACCGGGGCGGCGATGAAGCCGCTGGGTGACGGCTTCATCAAGCTGATCAAGATGATCATCGCCCCGATCATCTTCTGCACCATCGTCGTCGGCATCGCCGGCATGGAGGACATGAAGAAGGTCGGCAAGACCGGCGGCCTGGCGGTTCTCTACTTCGAGATCGTCAGCACCATCGCCCTGATCATCGGCCTGATCGTCGTCAATGTCTGGCAGCCGGGCGCCGGCATGAATGTCGATCCGGCGACGCTCGATACCAAGTCCATCGCCAAATATGCGGCGCCGGGGCAGATGCAGTCGACCGTCGACTTCCTGCTGAACATCATCCCGACCAGCGTTGTCGACGCCTTCGCCAAGGGCGACATGCTGCAGGTGCTGTTCTTCTCGGTCCTCTTCGGCTATGCGATGAACGCCTTCGGCGAGCGCGGCAAGCCGGTATTCGAACTGATCGAAAAGCTGTCGCACGTGCTGTTCGGCATCGTCGGCGTCATCATGAAGGTCGCTCCGATCGGCGCTTTCGGCGCCATGGCCTACACCATCGGCAAGCACGGCGTCGGCAGCCTCGCCCAGCTGGCCAACCTGATGGCCGCCTTCTACGTGACCTGCATCATCTTCATCTTCGGGGTACTGGGAACGATTGCCAGGCTGCATGGTTTCTCGATCGTCAAGCTGATCAAGTACATCAAGGAAGAGCTGTTCCTGGTGCTCGGCACTTCCTCTTCCGAGTCGGCGCTGCCGCGCCTGATGGCGAAGATGGAAAACGCCGGCGCGCAGAAGTCGGTGGTCGGCCTGGTCGTGCCCACCGGCTATTCGTTCAACCTCGACGGCACCGCGATCTACCTGACCATGGCTGCCGTGTTCATCGCCCAGGCGACCAACACGCCGATGGATCTTGGGCAGCAGATCACGCTGCTGGTCATCCTCCTGCTTACCTCCAAGGGCGCCGCCGGCGTCACCGGCAGCGGCTTCATCGTCCTCGCCGCGACGCTGTCGGCGGTTGGCTCCGTGCCGGTGGCCGGCCTTGCGCTGATCCTCGGCATCGACCGCTTCATGTCCGAGGCGCGCGCCCTGACCAACTTCATCGGCAACAGCGTCGCCACGCTGGTCGTCGCCAAGTGGTGCAAGGCGCTCGACAGCGACCGCCTGACGGCGGTGCTGAACGACGAGACGGACGACGAGGCCGATCGTCCGGAACTGGTCCTCGACGATGCCGCCGAGCCGCCGATTCCGCACAGCCCCCGTCCGGTTGTCGAGCATCACTGATTGAACGGAACCGCCACACACTGGCGGTTTCGCTGCCCTGAACTGTGGATGACCACAATACGCAACGCGTAGTACTTTCGTAATAATTTTGTTCACTAGCAGTTCGCAGTTCCACGACCACACTCTCTGGAGGAGAAAAATGAAAATCTCGAAACTTCTGGTCGGCCTGTTCGCCGGCGCCCTGTCGTTCGCGGTGTATGCCCAGCAGCCGATCGTCATCAAGTTCAGCCACGTCGTCGCCAAGGAAACGCCGAAGGGCCTGGCCGCCGAGTATTTCGCCAAGAAGGCGGAAGAGCTGACCAAGGGCAAGGTCAAGGTCGAGGTCTATGCCAACTCGACGCTGTACAAGGACAAGGAGGAGATGGAGGCGCTGCAGCTCGGCGCCGTCCAGATGCTCGCCCCGTCGCTGGCCAAGTTCGGCCCGCTCGGCGTCAAGGAATTCGAGGTCTTCGACCTGCCGTACATCTTCGACGACTACAACGACCTGCACAAGGTCACCCAGGGACCGGTCGGCGAACAGCTGCTGGCCAAGCTGCAGCCCAAGGGTATCCGCGGCCTCGCCTTCTGGGACAACGGCTTCAAGTCCTTCTCGCTGAATTCGCCGATCAAGGCGCCGGCCGATCTCAAGGGCAAGAAGATGCGCATCCAGTCGTCCAAGGTGCTCGAGGAGCAGATGCGCACCCTCGGCGCCCTGCCGCAGGTGATGGCCTTCTCCGAGGTCTACCAGGCGCTGCAGACGGGTGTGGTCGACGGCACCGAGAACCCGATTTCCAACTTCTACACCCAGAAGATGCATGAAGTGCAGAAGCACCTGACGCTGACCGACCACGGTTATCTGGGCTATGCCGTCATCGTCAACAAGAAGTTCTGGGACGGCCTGCCCGCCGACGTGCGCGGCCAGCTGGAAACGGCGATGAAGGAATCCACCGTCTATGCCAACAAGATCGCCAAGGAGCAGAACGACAAGGATCTCGATGCCGTGAAGAAGAGCGGCAAGACTGCCGTCGCTGTGCCGACCAAGGAAGAGCGCATGGCCTTCAAGAAGGCGCTGGTCCCGGTGCATCAGAAGATGGAGTCGCGCATCGGCAAGGAGATCATCCAGAGCGTCTACAAGGAAACCGGCTTCGATCCGAACTCCCTGTAATCGTCCAGACATAAAAATGCCCGGGGGCGATGTCCCCCGGGACCACACCGGGGGAAACCCATGATCAACAAAGCGCTCAATCACCTCGAAGAGCTGCTGGTGACCTTCCTGATGGGAGCGGCCACCCTCATCATCTTCGTTTCGGTCGCGCACCGCTACCTCGCCGGGGTCAACGTTCCCGGCATGCAGGACTGGCTGCTGACCCTCAATTTCGGCTGGGCCCAGGAACTGTGCATCATCATGTTCGTGTGGATGGCCAAGTTCGGCGCCGCCTACGGCGTGCGCACCGGCATCCACGTCGGCGTCGACGTACTGATCAACCGTCTCGACGACAACATGCGCGGCAAGTTCATCGTCTTCGGCCTGCTCGCCGGCGCCCTGTTCACCGGCGTCGTGGCGACGCTCGGCGCCCAGTTCGTCTGGGAGAACGGCGCCCACTACGCCATCTTCAACGCGCTGGGCATCGCCGGCGAGGATCTCTTCGAAGGGCCGATCACGCCTGACCTCGAATGGCCGACCTGGATCGTCTATAGCGCCATCCCGTTCGGCTCGTCGCTGATGTGCTTCCGCTTCCTGCAGGTGTGCGTGTCCTTCATCCGCACCGGCGAGCTGCCGCATCACGATCATGGCCACGTGGAGGGCCTGGAGGAGGAAACGATGCCGGTCGATGTCGACGTCTATGCGATGGACGACAACCTGCACATGAAGGACATGGCCCATCCGCTGCTCGGCGAGCGCCGCAGCGGCGAGGAACGCCGCCAGGCTGCCGGCCGGCCGGCGGGCGATGAACGCCGTCAGGGCGAACGCCGCGCTGCCGACAAGGAAGGAGACCAGCAATGAACGCCCTGGTGATTTTCGGCCTGCTGGCCGTCCTCATGCTGACCGGCATGCCGATCTCGATTTCGCTCGGCCTGACGGTACTGACCTTCCTGTTCACGATGACGCAGGTGCCGCTCGAATCGGTGGCGCTCAAGTTGTTCACCGGCATCGAGAAGTTCGAGATCATGGCGATCCCGTTCTTCATCCTCGCCGGCAACTTCCTGACCCACGGCGGGGTGGCGAAACGGATGATCAACTTCGCGACCAGCATGGTCGGCCACTGGTACGGCGGCCTCGGCCTCGCCGGCGTGCTGGCCTGCGCGCTGTTCGCGGCGGTCTCCGGCTCCAGCCCGGCGACGGTGGTGGCGATCGGCTCGATCCTGCTGCCGGCGATGGTCAAGGCGGGCTTCCCGAACAAGTTCGGGGCCGGCGTCATCTCGACCTCGGGCGCGCTCGGCATCCTGATTCCGCCGTCCATCGTCATGGTCATGTACTCGGTGGCGACCAACACCTCGGTCGGCGCCCTGTTCATGGCCGGCGTCATCCCCGGTCTGGCGCTGGCGGCGACGCTCGGTGGCGTCACCTGGTACCGCGCCCGCAAGTTCAACTACCCGCGCCAGCCGAAGGCGTCGTGGGGCGAGCGCTGGCAAAGCTTCCGCAAGTCGGTCTGGGGCCTGCTGCTGATCGTGGTGGTGATGGGCGGCATCTACACCGGCATCTTCACGCCGACCGAGGCGGCCGCGATGTCCGCGGTCTACGCCTTCTTCGTCGCCGTCTTCATCTACAAGGACATGGGTCTCAAGGACGTGCCGAAGGTGCTGCTCAACTCGGCCAACATGTCGGCGATGCTGCTCTACATCATCACCAACGCCGTGCTGTTCTCGTTCATCATGACCAACGAGAACATCCCGCAGGCGCTGGCCGACTGGATGCTGGGCCACGGTCTGGGCGTCATCACCTTCCTGCTGGCGGTGAACGTCATCCTGCTGCTCGCCGGCAACTTCATGGAACCGTCGTCGATCGTGCTGATCTTCGCGCCCATCCTGTTCCCGGTGGCGATGCAGCTCGGCATCCATCCGGTGCACTTCGGCATCCTGATGGTGGTGAACATGGAAGTCGGCATGTGCCACCCGCCGGTCGGCCTCAACCTCTACGTGGCGTCGGGCATCACCAAGATGGGCATCACCGAGCTGACCGTCGCGGTCTGGCCGTGGCTGCTCTCGATGCTGGTCTTCCTGGTGGTCGTCACCTACTGGCCAGGGCTGTCGCTCTGGCTGCCGCAACAGCTCGGCATGCTGTAAGCGACACGCAGCAGCGCTCATGGGCCGCGTACCGGGCAACCGGGCGCGGCCTTTTTGCGTCGGTTGCGGTCGACGCTCAAGAACGGCCAATTTCGCCATGCCTTGAGCACGGTCAATGAATTGTCAGGAAGGAGGCGCAGAATTTCCCGCTTGAACGGGGGCAATCCAGAACCCCGAAAAGCAAGAAAGCTCAGGGAAATCATGCACTCGCGCCAAGCCTTGCCGGCCCTCACGGTGGCCGCGATCGGCGTCGTCTTCGGCGACATCGGCACCAGCCCGCTCTACGCGCTCAAGGAAATCTTCAACGGGCATCATCCGATCCCGGTTACCCCGGACAACATCCTCGGCGTCCTGTCGCTGGTCTTCTGGGCGATCATGGTGCTCGTCACCCTCAAATACGTGCTCATCATCATGCGTGCCGACAACCGCGGCGAGGGCGGCTCGCTGGCGCTGCTCTCGCTGGTCACCGAGAAGGCCCGGAGCCCGCGCCTGGCCTGGGTCATCTCACTGCTCGGCATCTTCGCCGCCGCGCTGTTCTACGGCGACAGCATGATCACGCCGGCCATCTCGGTGTTGTCGGCGGTCGAGGGCCTGCAGATCGTTGCCCCCGAGCTCGGCTCCTACGTCATTCCGGCCACCCTGGTGATCCTCACCGGCCTGTTCTTCATTCAGCGCCGCGGCACCGGCGCGGTGGGCATGTTCTTCGGGCCGGTCATGGTCGGCTGGTTTGCCGTGCTCGCCGTCCTTGGCGTCGCCGAGATCATCCACAATCCTGCCGTGCTGGCGGCGCTCAACCCGCTCTACGCGGTCGCCTTCGTCACCGGCCACCCGGCGCTCGCCTTCCTCGCGCTCGGCTCGGTGGTGCTGGCGGTCACCGGCGGCGAGGCGCTGTACACCGACATGGGCCACTTCGGGCGTTTTCCGATCCGCCTCGCCTGGTTCGCCTTCGTGATGCCGGCGCTGGTCCTCAACTACTTCGGGCAGGGCGCGCTGCTGCTCGCCGAGCCGGCGGCCATCGAAAGCCCCTTCTACCACCTGGCGCCCGACTGGGCGCTGGTCCCGATGGTGATTTTGTCCACGCTGGCCACCGTCATCGCCTCGCAGGCGGTCATCTCGGGCGCCTTCTCGGTCGCCCGCCAGTCGGTGCAGATGGGCCTGCTGCCGCGCATGCAGATCATCCACACCTCGGGCCACGAGGAAGGCCAGATCTACGTGCCGTTCACCAACTGGACGCTCTACCTCGCCGTCGTCGGCCTTGTCGTCGGCTTCAAGAATTCCTCCAACCTGGCCGCCGCCTACGGTATCGCGGTGACCACCACGATGCTCATCGACACCATCCTGGTCGCCTTCGTCATGGTCCTTATCTGGCGCTGGAACAAGCTGCTCGCCTTCGCCGCCGTCGGCACGCTGCTGGCGGTCGACATCGCCTTCTTCGCTGCCAACATCATCAAGATTCCCGGAGGCGGCTGGTTCCCGCTCGCCATGGGCCTCGTCTCGTTCACCACGCTGACCACCTGGCGCCGCGGCCGCCAGCTCGTGCTCGAGGAAATGGCCAAGCAGAGCATTCCGATCGGCGACTTCATCCGCTCGCTCGGCGACGTGCATCGCATCCCCGGCACGGCGGTGTTCATGACCGGCTCGAAGGAGGGCGTGCCGCCGGCGCTGCTGCACAACCTCAAGCACAACCAGGTCCTGCACGACCGCGTCATCCTGCTCACCGTGCAGACGGCCAGCGCACCCCACGTCAACGATCTCGACCGCATCTACCTGCACCGCCTCGACGAGGGCTTCATGCGCATCATCGTCCGCTACGGCTTCATGGAAGACCCCGACATTCCCGGCGCGCTGGCGCTGTGCTGCGGTTTCGGCGAACGCTTCGACATGATGGAGACGACCTTCTACGTCTCGCGGGAAACCATCATCCCGACCCTGTCACGCAAGCGCCTCGCCTTCTGGCGCGCCCGTTTCTTCGCCATCATGTCGAAGAACGCCACCAGCGCCACCGACTTCTTCAAGATCCCGACCAACCGCGTGGTCGAGCTCGGGACACAGCTGGTCATCTGAACCGCGGCTGCTGCGGTCGACCCCGAAAAACCGGCAAAAACCGCGTCGACCGCAACCGGCGACATGCTGGCGTCCGCTGCCCGCGGCCACCGGGGCGGCGTCGGTGGCCGCGGGCTGGCGGGAATCCCCTGCCGGGCCGGTAACAGCGCTGAAACGAAGCTCTGCTCTAATGCGCGCCCTTTCCGGTTTTCCGGTGTCCGTTCATGAAGCATCGTCGTTCCGTTCGTGTCCTGTTCCTGTCCACCCTGCTCGTGTTCGCGCTGCCGCTTGCGGCGCAGGGAACCCCGGCCAGGGCCGGCGAGGCGCCCGCCGTCGCCCGCGATATTGCCGGCGCCGGCAACGTGCGCCTGCAGGCGCAGCGCGTCGCCAAGCTCTACCAGCAGGCCGGGCTGGGGTTGAATGCACCGGCGGCGACGCGCCAGATCGGCGAGGCGGTGGCGCAGACCGATGCCGAGCTGAAGCGCCTCGAACGCTACGGCAGAAAACCGGCCATCCAGCGCACCTGTGCGCGCAGCGAAACGGCCTGGCAGGAATTGCGCGCCACCGTCTACCAGCCCTACAGCCCGGCGACCGCCGAGCGGGCAAGCCAGCTGGCGGAAGAGCTGACCATCCACAGCGGCAAGCTGGCGCTGCAGATCGAGTCGGAAGCGGAAACGCCGGCCGGCCGCCTGATCGACGGTTCGGCGCGCCTCAACATGCTGGCCCAGCGCCTGGCCCGCCTCTACCTGCAGGCGCAGGCCGGCGATCGTTCGCAGGGCCTGCTGGTCGATCTGGAGCAGACGCGCAAGGAATTCGCCACCGGCCTGCAGGAACTGGCGACGGCGCCGGAAAATTCGCCGGCCAGCCGCGACGCGCTGGGGCTGGCGAGCAACCAGTGGATCTTCTTCGACAGCGCCGTCCGGCAGTTGCGCGGCAAGGGCGCCGACGGCAAGGGAGCGCAGAACGTGGCGACCACCAGCGAGCGGATCCAGGAAACGCTGGCCGCGGTCACCGCGCAATACGTCCAGGATTTCCCGGGCGCCGCCGGCAAGGCCAGGTAGCGCCCGGTGCGCCCGCCAAGGGGCGGGGGCTGTGGCACAATCCGCCATTTCCCGGTTGCCGCACGCGCCATGAAACTCGCCCTGTCCCTGATCGCCCTCATCCTGCTCGCGCTGATCCTGCCTTTCTTCATTCCCGGCGCCGGCAAGCAGGCGGGCGTCGATCCCAACAGCAACCTGCCGTGGCAGATCGCCGTGGACGGGCAGGGCGGCAGCAGCGTTTTCGGCCTGCAGCCGGGCGTCAGCACGCTGGGCGACGTGCGCCGCAAGCTGGGCGACGAGATCGAGGTGGCGATCATCGCCACGCCGAACGAGATCGGCTCGCTGGAAGGCTACTATGCGCAATTGCCGCTCGGTTTCGTGCTGGCCCGCCTGATCGTTACGGTCGACGCGCCGGACGAGGCGATTTCCGCGATGCGCGAACGCGCCGTCAAGGCCAAGCACATGGAGAGCACGACGCGTCGCATCACGCTGCACCCGGATGACCTGGCGGCTGCCGACCGGCTGCCGATCCGCGCCATCGCCGTGATCCCGACGGTCAACCTGGACGAGGCGACGATCGTCCAGCGCTTCGGCGAGCCGGGCGAGCGCATCGCCGTTTCCGACAAGCGGACCCACCTGCTGTATCCGAAGCAGGGGCTGGACGTGGTGGTCGACAAGGACGGCAAGGAACTGCTGCAGTACGTCGCGCCGCGCCAGTTCGCCAGCCTGCGCGAGCCGCTGCTCGCCGCGCCGGCGGAAGACGCGCCGCGTTGAGCGGGGCGCGTTCGCCGCTTATCTGCTAAAATTGCCCGTTTTTCAACTGACTAGCATCGCGGAGCAATCACATGGCTATCGAACGCACCCTCTCCATCATCAAGCCCGACGCCGTCGCCAAGAACGTCATCGGCCAGATCTATTCCCGCTTCGAAGGCGCCGGCCTCAAGGTCATCGCCGCCCGCATGACCTGGCTGTCCGCCCAGGAAGCCGGCCAGTTCTACGCCGTGCACAAGGAGCGCCCCTTCTTCAAGGATCTGGTCGAATTCATGACCTCCGGCCCGGTGATGATCCAGTGCCTGGAAGGCGAGAACGCCATCGCCAAGAACCGCGAACTGATGGGCGCCACCGACCCGAAGAAGGCCGACAAGGGCACCATCCGCGCCGATTTCGCAGAATCCATCGACGCTAATGCCGTGCATGGTTCGGACGCCCCGGAAACCGCTGCGGTGGAAATTGCCTTCTTCTTCCCGGGCATGAACACCTACGCTGGCCGCTAAGCAGCACCGCATGACCGTCAATCTGCTGGATTTCGATGCCGAAGGCCTGACCGCCTGGTTCGCGGAGCAGGGCGAAAAGCCCTTCCGCGCGAAGCAGGTGCTGCGCTGGATCCATCGTGCCGGCGTGGCGGACTTCGACGCCATGACCGACATCGCCAGGAGCCTGCGTGACAAGCTCAAGGCGCAGGCGGTCGTGGCGCCGCCGGCCGTCGTCTCCGACAAGCTGTCGGACGACGGCACGCGCAAGTTCCTGATCGACGTCGGCAACGGCAACGCCGTCGAAACGGTGTTTATTCCCGAAGACGACCGTGGCACCCTGTGCATCTCCACGCAGGCCGGCTGCGCGCTCGACTGCGCCTTCTGTTCGACCGGCAAGCAGGGCTTCAACCGCAACCTGACGGTGGCCGAGATCATCGGCCAGCTGTGGCAGGCCAACAAGGCGCTGGGTGCGGTCCACGGCGACGAGCGGGTCATTTCCAACATTGTGCTGATGGGCATGGGCGAGCCGCTCGCCAATTTCGAGAACTCGGTCACGGCGCTGCGCCTGATGCTCGATGACAACGCCTACGGCCTGTCGCGCCGCCGCGTCACGGTGTCGACGTCCGGGCTGGTGCCGGTCATCGACCGCCTGCGCGAAGAATGCCCGGTGGCCCTGGCCGTCTCGCTGCACGCGCCGAACGACACGCTGCGCGACGAACTGGTGCCGATCAACCAGAAGTATCCGCTCAAGGAGCTGATGGCCGCCTGCCGGCGTTACCTGGACAAGGCGCCGCGCGACTTCATCACCTTCGAGTACATCATGCTCGACGGCATCAACGACAGCGATGCCCACGCCCGCGAACTGCTGGCGCTGGTCAGGAACGTCCATTGCAAGTTCAACCTGATCCCCTTCAATCCCTTCCCCGGCTCGCCGTTCCGACGTTCGCCGGCCGAACGGGTGCGGCGTTTTGCCGACATCCTGATCGGGGCGGGCATCGTTACCACGACGCGCAAGACGCGCGGCGACGATATAGACGCCGCCTGCGGCCAGCTGGCCGGACAGGTGCAGGACAAGACCCGGCGCACAGCCGGGCGCGTAATTCCCCTTCAGGAGCTTAGGCCATGAATGGCTCGATGATCAAAAACCGGATGGTGATGGCGTGCCTTGGCGCCAGCCTCGCCTTTTCCGCACAGGCGCAGCAGAGCCTGGAGTGGATGAAGGAAATGCCCGGCCAGAACCAGGGTGGCGGTCCGATCACGACCATCGTTCCGGAAAGCAACGCGCCGCAGGCCCGGCCGGCCGATCCCAAATATCGCGCGAAGATTCATACCGAGCTGGCTGCCGCCTATTTCGAGGCCGGCAACATGGCGGTCGCGCTCGACGAGATCCGCGTCGCCCTCGAGAACGATTCCAGCTACGTCCAGGCCTACAGCGTGCGCGGCCTGATCCACGCCCAGCTCAAGGAAAACGCCAAGGCCGAGGAGGATTTCCGCAAAGCGCTGAGCCTGGCGCCGAACAACCCCGAGGTCAATAACAACTACGGCTGGTACCTTTGCCAGTCCGGCCAGCCGCGCCAGTCGATCCAGTATTTCCTGAACGCGCTGAAGGACCCGCTGTACGACACGCCCGACGTCGCCTATTTCAACGCCGGCACCTGCGCGGTGAAAGCCGGCGATTTCGACGGGGCGCAGGGCTACCTGCTGAACTCGCTGCGCCTGGCGCGCGGTCCGGCGCCGGGAACGCGCTACCAGCTGGCCAACCTGTTCTACCAGCGCGGCAACCTCGACGAGGCGAAGATCTATCTGAACGAGGCCATCAAGGCGATGGATACGCCGTCGGCCGAAGCGCTCTGGCTCGGCGTCCGTCTCGAACGCAAACTCGGCAACAAGGCCGGGGAGGGCAGTTACGCGTCGCAATTGCGCAGCCGCTATCCGACATCGCTTGAATATCAGGCCTTCCTCAAGGGGAATTTCGAATGACCGAGTCGCAGAACCCGGATCTCGTTGCCGAGCAGTCCGCCGAGACGCCCCGCGACGGGGTGAGCGGCGTCGGCGCCCGCCTGCGCGTGGCGCGCGAATTGCGCCAGCTGAGCATCGACGAAGTGGCGATCGCCCTCAAGCTCGGTCCGCGCCAGGTCGCGTCGCTGGAGAACGGCGACTGGCAGGGACTGCCCGGCCAGACCTTCATCCGCGGCTTCGTGCGCAATTACGCCCGGCTGCTGCAGATCGACCCGGCGCCGCTGATGGATCACCTCGATGCGACGCTGGAAAAGCCGGTCGACACCCTGCACGTGCCGCAGAGCCGGCCGACGACGATGCCGAGCGGCCAGCCGCGCCGCGACCGGACGGTGGTCGTCGCCGGCCTCGTTCTCGTGGTGCTGGCGGGGCTGGCCTACGCCCTCTTGCCGAGTGACCTGTCGGCGCTGCGCGAGCGCGCCCAGGGGCTGATCGATTCCGTTTCGCGCAAGGATGGGGCGCCGGTGGCGACGCCCGCCACGCCGCTCGCCGCGCCCGCGCCGGCCGCGCCCGAACCGGTCTTTCCGCCGGGGGCGACGCCGCAGCAGGTGATGAATCCGCAGGTCCAGGCGCCGGTTGAAATGGCGCCGGCGCCGCTCGCCGCGCCGGCCGCCCAGGCGGCCCCCGCGGCGGCGGGCGCGCAGCTGCGCTTCGTATTCGCCGGGGAATCCTGGGTCGAAGTGCGCGACCGCGACAACAAGGTGGTTTTCTCGCAGCGCAGCCCGGCAGGCAGCGAGCAGGCGGTCAGCGGCCAGGGACCGCTGTCGCTGGTGATCGGCAACGCGGCCGGCGTCAGGCTGTTCTGGCGCGGCCAGGCCGTCGACCTGGCGCCGCACACCAAGGGCGAAGTCGCCCGCCTCGTTCTGGAGTAGTTTTTTGAGTGCTGTTGCCAAGCGCCTGACGCGCAGTTGCCTGATCGGCCACGTGAAAATCGGCGGCGATGCGCCGGTCGTCGTGCAGTCGATGACCAATACCGACACCGCCGATTTCCTGGCGACCGCCATCCAGTGCGCCGAACTGGCGCGCGCCGGCTCGGAACTGGTGCGCATCACGGTCAACTCGCCGGAAGCGGCGGCGGCCGTGCCGAAGATCCGCGAGCATCTCGACCGCATGAACTGCGCCGTGCCGCTGATCGGCGACTTCCACTACAACGGCCATCGCCTGCTGACCGAGCACCCGGCCTGCGCCGAGGCGCTCGCCAAGTACCGCATCAACCCCGGCAACGTCGGCTTCGGCCGCAAGAAGGACGAGCAGTTCGCGCAGATGGTCGAGCTGGCCTGCAAGTACGACAAGCCGGTACGCATCGGCGTCAACTGGGGCAGCCTCGACCAGGATCTGCTGGCGCGAATAATGGATGAAAATTCGCGTCGACCGCAGCCGCTCGACGCGACCGAGATCATGCGCCAGGCGATGGTCACCTCGGCGCTCGAGTCGGCGGCCAAGGCCGAGGAAGTAGGGCTGGCAGGCGACAAGATCATCCTCTCCTGCAAGGTGTCGAGCGTGCAGGACCTGATCGCCATCTACCGCGAATTGTCGAAGCGTGCCGACTACGCGCTGCACCTCGGCCTGACCGAGGCAGGCATGGGCTCCAAGGGCATCGTCGCGTCGACCGCGGCATTGTCGGTGCTGCTGCAGGAAGGCATCGGCGACACCATCCGTATTTCACTGACGCCGGAACCCGGCGGCTCGCGCAGCCAGGAAGTCATCGTCGGGCAGGAAATCCTGCAGACCATGGGCCTGCGCGCCTTCACGCCGATGGTCGCGGCCTGCCCGGGTTGCGGGCGGACGACGTCGACCTTCTTCCAGGAACTGGCTGGCGAGGTGCAGGATTTCGTCCGCGCGAAAATGCCGGAATGGAAGCTGCATTACGACGGCGCCGAGAACATGACGCTGGCCGTCATGGGCTGCATCGTCAATGGCCCCGGCGAATCGAAGCACGCCAACATCGGCATCTCGCTGCCGGGCACCGGCGAAGCGCCGTCGGCGCCGGTTTACGAGGACGGCCAGAAAACCGTCACGCTCAAGGGCGACCACATCGCCGCCGAATTCAAGGACATCATCGAGCGCTACGTCCAGCGCACCTACAAGAAGAAACTGCAAGCATGAGTCAGACGCTGCAAGCCGTGCGCGGGATGAACGATATCCTGCCCGACGAAGCCGAATTCTGGGAACTGTTCGAGGACACCATCCGTTCGTGGCTGAAGGCCTACGGCTACCGGCCGATCCGCCTGCCCATCGTCGAGCCGACGCCGCTCTTCAAGCGTGCCATCGGCGAAGTCACCGACATCGTCGAGAAGGAAATGTATTCCTTCATCGACAGCCTCAACGGCGAACCGCTGACTCTGCGCCCGGAAGGCACGGCCGGCTGCGTGCGCGCCGTGATCCAGCACAACCTGATCGCCCGCCAGCCGCAGCGCCTCTACTACATCGGCCAGATGTACCGCCATGAGCGGCCGCAGAAGGGGCGTTACCGGCAGTTCCACCAGGTCGGCGTCGAGGCCCTCGGCTATGCCGGTCCCGACATCGACGCCGAAATGATCCTGATGAGCGCCCGCCTGTGGGCCGACCTCGGGCTCGACGGCATCGAGCTCCAGCTCAACAGTCTCGGCCAGCCGGAAGAGCGCGCCCAGCATCGCGCGGCGCTGATTTCGTATTTCGAGGAACATGCCGAACTGCTCGACGAGGACGGCAAGCGCCGCCTGTACACCAACCCGCTGCGCATCCTCGACACCAAGAATCCGGCGCTGCAGGAACTGTGCGCCGCTGCGCCCAAGCTGATCGACTATCTCGGCGCCGAATCGCTCGCCCATTTCGAGGGTGTCCAGCGCGTGCTGCGCGACGCCGGCGTGCCCTTCACCATCAATCCGCGCCTGGTGCGCGGGCTGGATTACTACAACCTGACGGTCTTCGAGTGGGTCACCGATCGCCTCGGCGCGCAGGGCACGGTCTGTGCCGGCGGCCGCTACGACGGCCTGGTCGGCCAGCTCGGCGGCAAGCCGGCGCCGGCCTGCGGCTTCGCCATGGGCATCGAGCGCCTGATCGCGTTGATCAGCGATGCTGGCGGAGCGCCTGCCGCCCCGGCGCCTGATGTCTATGTCGTGCACCAGGGCGACGCCGCCTCGCGCCTCGCCTTCCGTGTCGCCGAAGGCTTGCGCGACCAGGGGATTTCCGTGCTGCTGCATTGCGGCGGAGGCAGCTTCAAGTCGCAGATGAAGAAGGCTGACGGCAGCGGCGCCACCTTCGCCGTGATCATCGGCGACGACGAGGCGGCCACCGGCGAAGCCCAGCTCAAGCCGCTGCGCGAGGAAGGCGCGGCGCAGCTGAAACTGAAAGTGGATGACCTGGCGGAAGCCATCATCGGACAATTGATCGATTCGGACGAAGAGGAATAAGCGCATGGCTCACTACGACCTCGAAGAACAGGAACAGATAGACACGCTGAAAACCTGGTGGAAGATGTACGGCAACCTCGTGACCGGGGTCGTCGTTGCCGCGTCGATCGGCGTCATCGGCTGGCAGGGCTGGAACTGGCACCAGCGCAGCCAGGCGGGCCAGGCCTCGGCCATCTACGGCGTGCTGGAGCAGGCCGCGGCGATGCGCGACGGCCAGAAGGTCAAGTCGGCGGCCGGCGAACTCGCCGAGAAGTTCGGCGGCACCACCTATGCCTGGCTGGGCGCGCTGGTCGCGGCGCGCCAGTCGTTCGACGCCGGCGACCTGAAGACCGCCAAGGCGCAGCTGACCTGGGCGGCCGACAATGCCAAGGACGAAGTCAAGGATCTGGCCCGCCTGCGCCTGGCCGCCGTGCTGCTCGACGAGAAGGCCTACGACGAGGCGCTGAAGCAGCTGGAGGCCGGCCATGCCGCCGCTTTCGATGCCCGCTTCCTGGAGCTCAAGGGCGACGTGCTGGCGGCCCAGGGCAAGGCGCCGGAAGCGCGGGCCGCCTACAAGGCGGCGCTGGACAAGGGCGAGGCGCGGACCGCCCGGGGTGGCGGTGCCGGGCGCGAACTGCTGCGCCAGAAGCTCGACAACCTGGGCGAGGCAGCATGATGGGGCAACGCATCCTGCCGCTGCTGGCCGCCGCCAGCCTGGTCGTCGCCGGCTGTTCGACGATGTCCGACGCCGTCGACAAGATCAACCCGTTCTCCTCGTCGGGGCCCAAGATGACCCCGCTGACGCCGATCACCACGAGCATCGACGTCCGCGACCAGTGGTCGGCCAGCATCGGCAAGGCCGGCGACTACACCTTCACGCCGGCCGTAGTCGGTTCGGCGGTCTATGTCGCCAGCCGCGACGGTGCGCTGAGCAAGCTGGTCGATGGTCGCGCGCAATGGTCGATCAAGGCGGAGCAGCCGCTGTCGGCCGGCGTCGGCGCCGATTCACGGCTGGTCGTCGTCGGTACCGCCAAGGGCGACGTGCTGGCCTTTTCCGCCGAGGATGGCAGGCCGCTGTGGCAGGGCAAGGTGACCAGCGAAGTGCTGGCGGCGCCGGCGGTCGGTTCCGACGGTGTCGTCGTCAAGAGTGGCGACAACCGCGTGGTGCTGCTCGATGCCGGCGACGGCACGCGCAAGTGGATCTATCAGCGGGCGACGCCGCCGCTCTCGCTACGCAGTTCGGCGCCGCCGGTCTTCGCCGACAAGTTCGTCTTCGTCGGTTTCCCGGGCGGCAAGCTGGTCGCCTTGGCGATGCAGAACGGCTCGCCGGTCTGGGAAGGGCCGATCGCCTCGCCCAAGGGCGCGACCGAACTGGATCGCGTGGCGGATGTCGTCACCGTGCCGGTGATCGACGGACGGATGATCTGCGCGGTCGCCTTCCAGGGCCGGATCGCCTGTTTCGACATGTCGCAGGGCGGTGCGCAGATGTGGGCGCGCGACATTTCGTCGGCCGCCGGCCTGGCGCTCGACAACCGCTACCTGTTCGTGACCGACGATCGCGGCGCCGTCCATGCGCTCGACCGCAATTCCGGCAGCAGCATGTGGAAGCAGGACAAGCTGCTCAATCGCCGCGTCTCCGGTCCGGCCGTCCAGCGCGGCGTGGTGGCGGTGGCCGATGGCGAAGGCATTGTCCATTTCCTGTCGCGCGAGGATGGCGGCTTCGTGGCGCGCCAGAAGATCGACGGCACGCCGGTGCGCACGCCGGTTCAGGCGCTCGGCGCGGGCTTCCTGGTGCAGACCAGCGGCGGCACCGTCAGCGCGATCGAGGCCCGATGAAACCTACCCTGGTCCTGGTCGGTCGCCCGAATGTCGGCAAATCGACGCTGTTCAACCGCCTGACGCGCTCGCGCGACGCCATCGTCGCCGACCTCCCCGGCCTGACGCGCGACCGCCACTACGGGCATGGCAAGCTGGGGCGCAAGCCTTACCTGGTGGTCGATACCGGCGGTTTCGAGCCGCTGGTCAAGGACGGCATCCTGCACGAAATGGCGCGCCAGACCGAGCAGGCGATCGCCGAGGCCGACGCGGTCATTTTCGTCGTCGACGCCCGGACCGGCATCACGCCGCACGACAAGGAAATCGCCAACAAGCTGCGGCGCCTGGCGCGGCCGGTGTTCGTTGCGGTCAACAAGGCGGAAGGCATGAATTCCGGCATGGTCGAGGCGGAGTTCCACGAACTCGGGCTCGGCGAGCCGAACGCCATCTCGTCGGCGCACGGCGAAGGCGTGCGCGGGCTGGTCGACCTGGCCCTCGCAGCGTTCCCGGAGCCGGAAGAGGAAGAAGAGAAATCCGACGCCGTGCGCGTCGCCATCGTCGGCCGCCCGAACGTCGGCAAATCGACGCTGATCAACACGCTGCTCGGCGAAGAGCGCGTCATCGCCTTCGACGCCCCGGGCACCACGCGCGATTCGATCGAGATCGACTTCGAGCGCGGGGGCAGGAAATACGTGCTGGTCGATACCGCCGGCATGCGCAAGCGCGGCAAGGTATTCGAGTCGATCGAGAAATTCTCGGTGGTCAAGACGCTGAAGGCGATCGAGGATGCCAACGTGGTCATCCTGATGGTGGACGCCCAGGCCGACGTTTCCGAGCAGGACGCCCACATCGCCGATTTCATCGTGCAGTCCGGCCGCGCGCTGGTGGTCGCGGTCAACAAGTGGGACGGGCTCGACGCCTACACGCGCGAACAGACCCGCCTCACCCTCCAGCGCAAGCTGAAATTCCTCGACTTCGCCAAGTTCCACTTCATTTCGGCGCGCGACAACATCGGCCTGCCGGCGCTGTTCCGCTCGGTCGACGCCGCTTACGCGGCAGCCATGACCAAGATGTCGACGCCGCGCCTGGCCCGCGTACTGGCCGACGCCGTGGCCCGCCAGGCGCCGCCCAAGCACGGGGTATTCCGGCCGAAGCCGCGCTACGCGCACCAAGGCGGTTCCAACCCGCCTATCATCGTCGTCCACGGCAATGCCGTCGACAAGATTACCGACAGCTACTGTCGCTATCTGGAACATACCTTCCGCGAAGCCTTCAAACTGCAGGGCACGCCGTTGCGTATCCAGTTCGTCACCAGCAAGAATCCGTTTGCTGACAAGGACAGGAAATAAAGCGCAAATATTTTGGCGCCCTGCAGCAATTTTCGGTACATTAGACAACTCATAACAACACACATGGAGCTCCACACCATGAGCAACAAAGGGCAACTCTTACAAGACCCCTTCCTCAACGCGCTCCGTCGCGAGCATGTTCCCGTCTCGATCTACCTGGTGAACGGGATCAAATTGCAGGGCCAGGTTGAATCCTTCGACCAGTACGTCGTACTGCTGAAGAACACGGTTACCCAGATGGTGTACAAACACGCCATCTCGACGGTGGTTCCGGCGCGCCCGGTCAACCTCCAGCAAGAACAGGCGGCGGAATAATAAGCGCTTGCTCTCCGGCCCGCTGGCCTGGCGGGCCAATGCTTCCCAAGCCAGGAAAAGCCCATGACTGAACGACCCGCCGCCGGCGAACGCGCGGTGATCGTTCAGCTCGACTTCGGTCAGCCCGATCTTGAGGATCAGTTGGAAGAGGTGCGCCTGCTGGCCGAATCGGCCGGCGGGGTGGTCGTCGCCGAAGTGTCGGGACGGCGCCACAGTCCCGATCCGAAGACCTTCGCCGGCAAGGGCAAGGTGCAGGAAATCGCCGCCATGCTGGCAGCCGGCGAAGCCGACCTGGTGATTTTCAACCACGAACTGTCGCCGGCCCAGGAACGCAACCTCGAACGCGAACTCAAATGTCGCGTGATTGACCGGACCAGCCTGATTCTCGACATCTTCGCCCTGCGCGCCGCCAGCGCCGAGGGCAAGCTGCAGGTCGAACTTGCCCAGCTCGAACATCTGTCCACGCGGCTGGTCCGCGGCTGGACACACCTCGAGCGGCAGCGTGGCGGCATCGGCATGCGCGGTCCCGGCGAAAAGCAGCTGGAAACCGACCGCCGGCTGCTCGGCAATCGCGTCAAGCTGCTCAAGGAGCGACTGGACAAGCTCTCCCGCCAGCGTGGCGTGCAGCGCAAGGCGCGGATGCGCGGCGACGTCCTCAACGTTTCGCTGGTCGGCTATACCAACGCCGGCAAGTCGACGCTGTTCAACGCGCTGACGCACGCCGGCGTCTATGCCGCCGACAAGCTATTCGCGACGCTTGACACCACCTCGCGCAAGCTGTGGATCGAAGGCGCCGGCAACATCGTCATTTCTGACACCGTCGGCTTCATCCGCGATCTGCCGCACTCGCTGGTCGACGCCTTTCATGCCACGCTGGAGGCGGCGATCGACGCCGACGTGCTGCTGCACGTGGTCGACAGCGCCAGCCACGCCCGCGACGAGCAGATGGCCGAGGTCGACAAGGTCCTCGCCGAGATCGGCGCCCACGACCTCCGCCAGGTGATCGTCTGGAACAAGATCGACCTGACCGAGGCGGCGCCGGGAGTCGAGCGGGACGAATATGGTAATATCGCGCGCGTTCGCGTCAGTGCGCGGTCAGGCGAGGGGCTCGATCTGCTGCGCGAAGCCCTTGCCGAATATGCCTGCAGCAAGGCCGAGAACCGCCGGGCGGCATTGGCGGCATCCGCGCGCGAAGCACAACCAGACTACATAAACTGATCCCCGACCTACATGATCCCGACCCTAGGAATTTTCATGTCACTCAACGACCCGCAGTGGGGTAACCGCGGCGAAGGCGACGGCGACAAGCCCGGTGGCCCGCGCCGGCCGAACCAGGGGCCGCCCGACCTCGAAGAGCTGTGGCGCGACTTCAACCGCAAGCTGAACGGCATGTTCGGCAAGAAGGGCGGCGGCGGTGGCAACAACGGGGGCGGCGGCGACGGTCCGCGCCTGCCGCAGATCGACCTCAATCCGAAATTCCTCGGCGGCGGCGTCGGCCTGCTTGTCGCGCTCGCCTTCATCGTCTGGCTCGCTTCCGGTTTCTATATCGTCGATGCCTCGCAGCGCGGCATCGTGCTGCAGTTCGGCAAGTACAAGGAAACGACCGAGCCCGGCCTGCGCTGGCGCCTGCCGTATCCGATCCAGTCGGTCGACCTGGTCAACCTGACCGGTGTACGCACCATCGAGATCGGCTATCGCGGCAGCGAGCGCAACAAGGTGCTGCGCGAGGCGCTGATGCTGACCGATGACGAGAACATCGTGAACATCCAGTTCGCGGTGCAGTATTTCCTCAACGATCCGAGCGACTACCTGTTCAACAACCGCCATCCCGACGATGCGGTGATGGGCGCCGCCGAAACCGCGGTGCGCGAGATCGTCGGCAAGAGCCGGATGGACTTCGTTCTCTACGAAGGCCGCGAGCAGATCGCCGCCCAGGCCGCCAAGCTGATGCAGGAGATCCTCGACCGCTACAACAGCGGCATCCTGATTTCCAAGGTCACGATGCAGAACGCCCAGCCGCCGGAACAAGTGCAGGCGGCCTTCGACGACGCGGTCAAGGCCGGCCAGGATCGCGAGCGCCAGAAGAACGAAGGCCAGGCCTACGCCAACGACGTGATTCCCAAGGCCAAGGGCACCGCGGCGCGCCTGATGGAAGAAGCCAGCGGCCACAAGCAGCGCGTGATCTCGACGGCCGAAGGCGATGCCTCGCGCTTCAAGCAGGTGCAGACCGAATATGCCAAGGCGCCGGAAGTGACCCGCCAGCGCATGTATCTGGAAACCATGCAGCAGATCTACGCGAACACCAGCAAGGTCATGGTCGATGCCAAGGGACAGGGCAATCTGCTCTATCTGCCGCTCGACAAGCTGATGCAGGGGGCCGGCGCGGTTGCCGCGGCGCCCGCCGCCGCGGATGCCGGCACGGCGCCGCAGGCGGCGGCCAGGACGGCGGCGCCGACCTCCAACGAATCGCCGCCGCAGCTCGACAGTTCGCTGAGCAACCAGAGCCGTCCGCGCGAGCCGTCGCTGCGTTCTCGTGATCGGGAGTCCCGTTGATGAATCAGAAATTCAATTTACTGGCGGCGGTCGTCGTGACCGTGCTGGTCCTGGTCGCCATGTCGATTTTCACCGTCGATCAGCGCCAGTACGCCCTGGTCTTCCAGCTGGGCGAAGTCAAGCGGGTGATCACCGAGCCGGGCCTGAACTTCAAGATCCCGATGATCCAGAACGTCCGCTATTTCGACCGGCGCATCCTGACGCTGGACAACAACGAGCCAGAGCGTTTCATCACCTCCGAGAAGAAGAACGTGCTGGTCGATTCCTACATCAAGTGGCGGATCGTCGATCCCAAGCTCTACTACATCTCGGTCGGCGGTGACGAGGCGCGTGCCAAGACCCGCCTGAACCAGACGGTGAATGCCGGGCTGCGCGAAGAGTTCGGCAAGCGCACCGTGCATGACGTGATTTCCGGCGAACGCGAGCGGATCATGGAGGACATGCGGGTCAAGGCCGATGCCGATGCGCGCAAGATCGGCGTGCAGATCGTCGACGTCCGCCTGAAGCGGGTCGAACTGCCGAGCGAGGTCAGCGAGGCCGTCTATCGCCGCATGGAGGCCGAGCGCAAGCGGGTGGCCAACGAACTGCGCTCGGAAGGCGCGGCCGAGGCGGAGAAGATTCGTGCCGACGCCGACCGCCAGCGCGAGGTGATCATCGCCAACGCCTACCGCGATGCCCAGAAGATCAAGGGCGAGGGCGATGCCCAGGCGACCGCCATCTACGGCCAGGCATTCGGCCAAAACCCCGAGTTCTACGCCTTCTATCGCAGCCTGGAAGCCTATCGCGGCAGTTTCAGGAACAAGAGCGACGTGCTCGTGGTGGAACCCAATTCCGATTTCTTCAAGTACATGAAGGGCACCGGGCGCGGGAACGACAAAGGCAAATGACCTCGACGTTGCTGCTGGCCTTCGCGCTGATGCTGGTGCTCGAAGGCCTCATGCCCTTCATCGCGCCGGCGGCGTGGCGTGAAACCTTCCGCCGACTCGTTCAACTCACGGACGGGCAGATTCGTTTCATCGGTTTGACTTCGATGATCGTCGGCCTCGTCCTGATCATGGTCTTTTCATGAACTGGCTGTTACCCGAATACATCGCCGACGCCCTCCCGGCCGAGGCCGAACGCATCGAGCGTCTGCGCCGTGCGCTGCTCGACCACTTCCGCAGCCACGGCTTCGAGTTCGTCATGCCGCCGATGCTCGAATATCTCGAGTCGCTGCTGACCGGCGCCGGGCAGGATCTCAAGCTGCGTACCTTCAAGCTGGTCGACCAGCTTTCCGGGCGCACGATGGGCGTCCGCGCCGACATCACGCCGCAGACCGCGCGCATCGACGCCCATCTGCTCAACCACCGCGGCGTCACCCGCCTGTGCTACTGCGACAGCGTGCTGCACACCCTGCCGGCGACGATTTCGGCTAGCCGCGAGCCGGTGCAGATCGGCGCCGAGCTATACGGCCACGCCGGCATCGCCGCCGACCTCGCGGTGATCCGCCTGATGGCGGGCGCCTTCGCCCGGATCAAGGTGCCGGTCAGCCGCATCGACCTCGGCCATGTCGGCATTTTCCGCGCCCTGGCCGAAGCGGCCGGGCTGCCGCAGGAATCGGAGGAAACGGTGCTCAGCCTGCTGCAGGCCAAGGACGTGCCGGGTCTCTGCGAAGCGTGCGCCGACGTGCCTACGCCGTACCGCGAGGCCCTGCAGCGCCTGCCGCAGCTCTACGGCGGCGTCGAGGTACTCGAGCGCGCCGCCGCCGAGCTGCCGGCCCTGCCGACGATCGCCGCGGCGCTGGAAGGCCTGCGTCATCTCGTGGCATCGGCGCCCGACCTGCCGTTTTCGGTCGATCTGTCCGATCTGCGCGGCTACCATTATCACAACGGCGTCGTCTTCGCCGCCTACTGCCCGGGCTATCCGGCGGCGATCGCGCTCGGCGGCCGCTACGACGGTGCCGGCAAGGCGTTCGGGCGCGATCGTCCGGCCACCGGCTTCTCGATGGACCTGCGCGAGGTGGCGCGCCTGGCGCCGGTCGGCAAGCCGGCGGGGGCGATCCTGGCGCCCTCGGCCGCCCACGATGCGAAGCTTGCAGCGCACATCGCGGCGCTGCGCGAACAGGGAGAGGTTGTCGTCGAACTGCTGCCGGGCGAAAACGCCTGCGAGGGGCCGGTCTGCGACAGAAAGCTCGCGCAGGTCGGCGAGCACTGGATTATCGAAGCAATACAAGAGGACTAGAAAATGGCCAAGAATGTCATCGTCGTGGGGACCCAGTGGGGCGACGAGGGGAAGGGAAAGATCGTCGACTGGCTGACCGACCACGCCCAGGGCGTCGTGCGTTTCCAGGGGGGACATAACGCCGGCCATACGCTGGTCGTCGGCGAGCAGGTCTACAAGCTGAACCTGGTGCCTTCGGGCATCGTGCGCGACGGCGTGAACTGCTATATCGGCAACGGCGTCGTGCTCGACATCCATCACCTGCTGGCCGAGATCGCCGAGCTCGAAAAGGGCGGCATCGACGTCCGCTCGCGCCTCAAGATCAGCCCGGGCTGCCCGCTGATCCTGCCCTACCATTCGGCCATCGACAAGGCGCGCGAAGCCGCCAAGGCCGGCGACAAGAAGATCGGCACGACCGGCAAGGGCATCGGGCCGACCTACGAGGACAAGGTTTCCCGGCGCGGCCTGCGCGTCTACGACCTGTTCCATCCCGAGCGCTTCGCCGAGAAGCTCAAGGAAATCCTCGACTACCACAACTTCGTGCTGACGCAATATTTCAAGGCTGATCCGGTCGATTTCCAGGCCGTCTACGACCAGGCGATGGCCGATGCCGAGCAGATCCGCCCGCTGGTCGCCGATGTTTCCGCCGCGCTCTACGAGGCCAACCAGGCCGGCCAGAACCTGCTGTTCGAAGGCGCCCAGGGCACCCTGCTCGACATCGACCACGGCACCTATCCCTTCGTCACCTCGTCCAACTGCGTCGCCGGCCAGGCGGCGGCCGGTGCCGGCATCGGCCCCGGCATGCTGCATTACGTGCTGGGCATTACCAAGGCCTACTGCACGCGCGTCGGCGGCGGCCCGTTCCCGAGCGAGCTGGACATCGAGACGCCGGGCGTTCCCGGCTACCAGATGTCGCAGGTCGGCAAGGAATTCGGCACCGTCACCGGGCGCAAGCGCCGCTGCGGCTGGTTCGACGCTGCCGCGCTGCGCCGCTCCGGCCGCATCAACGGCCTCACCGGCCTGTGCATCACCAAGCTGGACGTCCTCGACGGCCTCGAAGAGCTGAAGATCTGCAACGGCTACAAACTGGACGGCAAGGTCGTCGACCTGCTGCCGATCGGCGCCGACGAGGTCGCCAGCTGCGAGCCGATCTACGAGACGATGCCCGGCTGGAAGGACAGCACCTTCGGCGTAAAGCGCTGGGAAGACCTGCCGCCCAATGCCCAGGCCTACCTCAACCGCCTGGAGCAGCTGTGCCAGGTGCCGATCGCCATCGTCTCCACCGGCCCCGAGCGCGACGAGACCATTCTCCGCCAGCATCCGTTCAAGTGAGCGATGGACAGGTGCCGGGATGGCACCTGCTGCGGTCAACGGGCCTGAACGGCCCGTTTTTCGTTGACGATCGGCTGCGGCGCACCGGGCGTCGAATAGTCGGCGGTCGCCAGCTGCCGGAAGCGCGGTTCGAAGACGTAGGGTGGATTGCCGACGTAGAAGCGCACCGGCAGCGAGCGCATGGCGAAGCCGGCGGCGGTCGGCACCGGCTTCTGCACGACGAAATGCAGGTGGGGCCCGGACGTGTAGCCGGTGGCACCGGAATGGCCGATCAGCGTGCCGGCCGCCACGCGCTGTCCGGGCGTCACGCTGACGCCGCCGGGCGCCAGGTGGGCATAGGTGGCGATGGTTTCGTCGGCGTGCAGGATGCGCACGTAGTTGGCCATCGCCAGCAGCACGCGGTCGCGGCCGCCGTAGCGGTTGGCGGATTCGGTCTCGATCACGGTACCGGCGCGCGCGGCGACGACGGGCGTGTTTTCCGGCATGTTGAAATCGACGGCGTACTCGCTGTCGGCGGCGGTGTGCGTGGTCAGCGGCCCGTCGGCGGCCTGGCTGATGACGAAGCTGCCGCCGTCGGCGAAGGGCAGCCGGTAGAGCGCCTGCGGATCGTGCTGCGCATGGAAGTTGCCGGGATGGTAGGCGGACTGGCTGGAGAAGCGCAGGCTGCGCCCCGGATCGGCCGGACGCACCTGCAGCAGGACCAGGTCGCTGTAGGGGCGGACCACGGCGAGGACCGGCAGCGGCTGCGAGACGACGACGTTCTGCGCGACGCTCAGGGTCAGCCTGACCGAGACCGGCGCCGGCCCGCGGTTGCTGGCGATCACGTTCTGGCCGGCGCCGCTGCGTTCGGCGGTCACGGTGAACGGATAGGGCGCCCCGGCGCCGATGGCCGGCAGCCAGGCCAGCAGCAGACAGAACAGCAACAGGGCACGCATCGGATCGGGCAGGCGGGAGGAGAGTGGCAGCGCTTCACTCTACGGCTTTGGCCGCATTTGGTCTACGCGACGGTCAGCGATTGTTACAGGGCACTGCGGCACCCTGTGAGACAATCGCCGGCGAAACAGTCGCTGCCTGTCGCGGTCGACCATGTTCCGAAGGCGGAAATGAAAAAAGGCCTTGTCAAGACAAGGCCTTCGATCAAAATCGCTGGTGCCCAGGAAGGGACTCGAACCCCCACGGAGTTACCCGCTAGTACCTGAAACTAGTGCGTCTACCAATTCCGCCACCTGGGCACAGGTGCGAAGAGCCGCGAATTATAAAGAAAGAAAAAGACATGTCAAGAAAAAAACTATCGAAAGTCCGCCGCGCCGACCCGTTCTTCGAGCGCGAGTCGGCCCGTTACGACTTCCCACTGCCGTCGCGCGAATACATCTCGCAGAAGCTCGCCGACGAAGGGCGGCCGCTCGCCTTCGCCGAACTGGCGGAACTGCTGGACATCGCCGGCAGCGAGCGCGAGATGTTCCAGCGCCGGCTCGGCGCCATGGAGCGCGAAGGCCAGCTGCTGCGCAACCGCAAGGGCGCCTACATCCTGCCCGAGCGCGCCAGCCTGACGCCGGGGAAGATCCAGGGCCACCCGGACGGCTACGGATTCCTGATTCCCGATGACGGCGGCGCCGACATCTTTCTCGACCAGCACCAGATGGGCAAGGTCCTGCACGGCGACCGCGCGCTGGTGCGGGTCACCGGCATCGACCGCAAGGGGCGGCCCGAGGGCAGCATCGTCGAGGTCACCGAGCGCGCCAACAACCGCGTCGTCGGCCGCGTCTTCGTCGAGCACGGCGTCGTCTTCGTGGTGCCGGAAAACCGCCGTATCGCCCAGGACATCCTGGTGCCGCCGGAGAAGAAGGCGAAGATCAAGCCGCAGTCCGGCCAGGTGGTGATGGTCGACATCATCGAGCAGCCGACCAAGTTCTCGCAGCCGATCGGCCGCATCACCGAGGTGCTCGGGACCTACGCCGACCCCGGCATGGAGATCGAGATCGCGCTCCGGAAGCACGACCTGCCGTTCGAGTTCTCGAAAGCGGCGCTGGCCGAGAACAAGGCGCTGCCGGACAAGGTCCGCAAGGCCGACCTGGCCGGCCGTGAGGATCTGCGCGACCTGCCGCTGGTGACCATCGATGGCGAGACGGCGCGCGACTTCGACGATGCCGTCTATTGCGAGAAGAAGGGGCGCGGCTGGCGGCTGGTGGTGGCGATCGCCGACGTCTCGCATTACGTCAAGCCGGGCATGGCGCTCGATCAGGAGGCGATGGCGCGCGGCAATTCGGTCTATTTCCCGCGCCGGGTGATCCCGATGCTGCCGGAAAAGCTGTCGAACGGCATCTGCTCGCTGAACCCCGAGGTCGAGCGCATGGCCATGGTCTGCGACATGGACATCAGCGCCGCCGGCAAGATCGGCAAGTACCGTTTCTGCAGGGCGGTGTTCCGCTCCCGGGCGCGGCTGACCTACAACCAGGTGTGGTCGTGGCTGTCCGGTGCGGCCCGGCCGGAAAGCGACATCCACATTGCGCTGCAGCCGCACCTGCAGAATCTCTACAAGCTCTTTCACGCGCTGCACAAGGCGCGCGGCGTACGCGGGGCGATCGATTTCGAGACCATCGAAACGCAGATGCTGTTCAACGAGCAGGGCAAGATCGAGAACATCGTGCCGGTGGTGCGCAATGACGCGCACCGCATCATCGAGGAATGCATGCTGGCGGCCAACGTCTGCGCCTCCGATTTCCTGGCGGCGCACAAGCAGACCTGCCTGTTCCGCATTCACGAAGCGCCGGGAGAGGAAAAACTGAAGAACCTGCGCAGTTTCCTCGGCGAGTTCGGCCTGCCGCTGGGCGGTGGCGACGATCCGAAGGCCAAGGACTACGCCAAGCTGCTCGAGCAGATCAAGCCGCGCCCCGACTTCCAGCTGCTGCAGACGGTGATGCTGCGTTCGCTGCGCCAGGCGATGTACAGCCCCGACAACGTCGGCCACTTCGGGCTGGCCTACGAGCATTACACGCACTTCACTTCGCCGATCCGCCGCTACCCGGACCTGCTGGTGCATCGCGCGATCAAGGCCGTACTCGCCGGCGAGAAATACACGCCAGCTGGCGACTGGGAGGAAATTGGCCTCCACTGCTCAGCCACCGAGCGTCGTGCCGACGAGGCGACGCGCGACGTCGAGAACTGGCTCAAGTGCTTCTTCATGAAGGAGCGCATCGGCGAGGAATTCGACGGCACCATCTCGGCCGTCACGGCCTTCGGCATCTTCGTCGCCCTCGACACGATCTACATCGAGGGCCTGGTGCATGTGTCGGAACTGGGCGCCGACTACTTCCAGTTCGACAACATCAAGCACCAGATGCTCGGCGAGCGCACCGGCCAGCGCTTCCGTCTCGGCGACCGGGTCCGGGTCAGGCTGGTGCGCGCCGATCTGGAGAGCAACAAGATCGACTTCGTGCTGGCCGGCCCGCAGCAGGTGCCGCCAAAAAAGGCCAAAAAACGGGGTTGACCGCAACCGGCGCCGGCCGCGACGGTTTCATTCGTCGGCGCCGGCAATGATCCTGATTTCGCCGCTGCCGATGTCGTATACCCAGCCGTGGAGGCGCAGCTTGCCGGCTTTCAGGGCGCTGGCGACGAAGGGGTATTCCTGCAGGTGCTCGATCTGCAGGCGGACGTTTTCATCGACGATCAGGCGATGCCGGGTTTCCGGATCGACTTCGGCGAGGCCCGCCTCCAGCCGGCGCTCGACGCGGTTGACCGCCTTCTGGGCGTTGATCAGCCAGATCGGAATGTAGCGGTCGTCGCCCTGATCCTCGTCGAGGGCACGGATGCCGCCGCAGCCGTAATGGCCGCAGACGATGATGTCGGGAATGTGCAGGTGGTTGATCGAGAATTCGAGGACCGCCGACAGGTTCCAGTCGTTGGTGGCGACGATGTTGCCGACGTTGCGATGCACGAACACCTCGCCGGCTTTCGTCTGAGTGATGGTGTTGACCGGCACCCGCGAATCGGAGCAGCCGATCCACAGCACAGTGGGGTTCTGCGCCTTGCGCAGGTCGGCGAAGTACTCCTTGTCCTTGCCGAAAACCTCGGTCACGAAGCGGCGGTTGCCGTCGAGCAGCATCCTGATCATTGTCTTCCCCCCGTATTCTCTTTTTATGGCGCGCATTGTGGCACGGTAAAATTGCATTTCCAATTTGTCGAAAGCAGCCATGTCTTCCCGCCTGATTTACGGCTTCCACGCCATCACCGCCAAGCTGCGCCACGATCCCGATTCGCTCAAGGAAATCATGGTCGACGCCACGCGCCAGGATGCGCGCGCCCGCGACCTGCTGGCGCATGCCGAGTTGCAGGGTGTCAGGATCATCGCCACCGATGGCAAGCGGCTCGACGGCATGGCGCCCGGCGCCCGCCACCAGGGTGTGATCGCCCGCGTCGAAGGCGGGCGCAAGGCGGCGCATCTGGATGACGTGCTCGATACGCTGGAGGAGCCGGCCTTCCTGCTCGTGCTCGACGGCATCACCGACCCGCGCAACCTCGGCGCCTGCCTGCGCGTCGCCGATGCGGCCGGCGTCCATGCCGTGATCGCGCCTAAAGATCGCGCTGTCGGCCTCACCGACGTGGCGGCGAAGACCGCCAGCGGCGCCGCCGAAACGGTGCCCTACGTGATGGTCACCAACCTGGCGCGCACCCTGCGCGAACTCAAGGAACGCGACATCCAGGTGATCGGCACCGCCGGCGAGGCGGCAAGCGATCTCTACGCCGCCGAGTGGCCGGCGGCCACGGCCTGGGTGCTCGGCGCCGAGGGTGAGGGCATGCGCCGTCTGACGCGCGAGACCTGCGACCAGCTGGTGCGCATCCCGATGCACGGCAGCGTCGACAGCCTCAACGTCTCGGTGGCGGCCGGCGTCTGCCTGTTCGAGGCGCGCCGCCGGCGGGGCTGAGCCGCGCATGACGCATCGCCGCGCCGTGGCGCTGATGGTGCTGGTCACGCTGCTGTGGAGCATCGCCGGGGTGGTGACCCGTCACCTCGACGCGGCGCGCAGCTTCGAGGTGACCTTCTGGCGCAGCCTGTTCAATGCGCTGACCCTGGCCGTCGTGCTGACCGCCCTGCGCGGCCCGGCGCTGTGGCCCGGGCTGCTGCGCGCCGACCGCGTGCTGTGGGCTTCCGGTCTGTGCTGGGCGGTGATGTACACCGCCTTCATGGTGGCGCTGACGCTGACCACGGTGGCCAATGTGCTGGTGACGATGGCAGCCGGGCCGATGCTGACCGCGCTGTTCGCGCGCCTCTTCCTCGGCCAGCGCCTGGCGCCGCGCACCTGGCTGGCGATCGTCGTCGCCGGCGCCGGCATCGCCTGGATGTTCGGCGCCGAGGCCGGCCGCGGCGGTTCGCTGCTCGGTTCCCTGGTCGCCGGCGCCGTGCCGCTGGCCGGCGCGGTCAACTGGATCCTGCTGCAACGGGCCGGCGCGGTCGCCACGAAAGCCCCCGACATGCTGCCAGCGGTGCTGCTCGGCGCCCTGATCTCGGCCGCCGTCACGCTGCCGCTGGCCTGGCCGCTGCAGGCGTCGGCGCACGACCTGCAACTGCTGGCGCTGCTCGGCAGCGTCCAGCTGGCCTTGCCCTGTCTGCTGGTCGTGCGTCTGAGCCGCGTCCTGCCGGCACCGGAAATCGCGCTGCTGGCCTTGCTCGAAGTGCTGTTCGGCGTCGCCTGGGCCTGGCTCGGCGCCGGCGAGCGGCCGCCGGCCAGCGTCCTGCTCGGTGGCGCGCTGGTGCTCGGGGCGCTGGTCGCCAACGAGGCCTGCGGCCTGCGCCGGCCGTCATCCGGCGCCCGCGGCCAGCCGCTGTGTGGCGGCGAAAGGACGGCCGGCGAGACGTTACAATGAGCGCTCCCGCTTCCTCGTCTCATTGCCGTGCGCCCCAGCTTCGACATTCCGCCCGAAGAAATCCAGATCACCGCGACCCGCGCCCAGGGCGCCGGCGGGCAGAACGTCAACAAGGTCGCCAATGCGGTGCACCTGCGCTTCGACATCGCCGCCTCGTCGCTGCCGGATGCGATCCGCGAGCGGTTGCTGAAGCTCGGCGATCAGCGCATCAGCAAGGAGGGGGTGGTCGTCATCAAGGCCCAGGAATTCCGCAGTCTGGAGAAGAACCGGGGCGAGGCCTTGCGCCGGCTGGAACAGCTGATCGCCAGCGTCGCCGTGCTACCGAAGAAGCGTCGGGCGACGCGGCCGACCCGCAGTTCCGTCGCCAAGCGCCTCGAAAGCAAGGCGCGGCACGGCGCGCTGAAGGCGGCCCGGCGGGCTGCCGGCGACTAGATCGCGCCATCCCTGCCATGAATGTTCGCCCCCATGTCCTTTGACCGCCTTGGCCTGAGCGAACCCGTGCTGGCCGCGCTCGCCACGCTCGGCTACAAGACGCCGACACCGGTGCAGGTGCAGGCGATTCCTGCCATCCTGGCCGGCCGCGACCTGATGGCGGCGGCGCAGACCGGCACCGGCAAGACCGCCGCTTTCGCACTGCCGCTGCTGCAGCTGCTGGCGGCTGAAGGGCCGCCGGTCGCCAGCAATGGCGTGCGTGCGCTGGTGCTGGTGCCGACGCGCGAACTGGCCGAACAGGTTGGTGCCAGCCTGCGCGCCTACGGCCAGAACCTGCCGCTGCGCACCTGCGCGGTGTATGGCGGGGTCAGCATCAATCCGCAGATGATGAAGCTGCGCAAGGGCATGGATGTCGTGGTCGCGACGCCCGGCCGCCTGCTCGATCTGCATCGCCAGAACGCGATCAGGTTCGGCCAGTTGCGGACGCTCGTCCTCGACGAGGCCGACCGCATGCTCGATCTCGGCTTCGCGCGCGAGCTGGACGCCGTCTTCGCCGCGCTGCCGCGGCGCCGGCAGACGCTGCTCTTCTCGGCGACCTTCTCCGACGTCATCCGCGACATGGCCGCCGCCATCCTCGACGATCCGTTGAGCATCGACACCGGCCCGCGCAACACGGCCGCGCGCAGCGTCCGGCAGTCGGTGATTCCGGTCGACAAGAAACGCAAGCCGGAACTGTTCGGCCACCTGCTCAAGCGCCGGCGGTGGGGCCAGGTGCTGGTCTTCGCCAGAACCCGCAAGGGCGTCGAGCAACTGGTGGCGACACTGCAGGCGAGGGGCGTTGCCGCCGACGCGATCCACGGCGACAAGCCGCAACCGGCGCGCCTGCGCGCGCTGGAGCGCTTCAAGGCGGGCGAAGTGCAGGTGCTCGTGGCGACCGACGTCGCGGCGCGCGGGCTGGATATCGACGCCCTGCCGCTGGTCGTCAATTTCGACCTGCCGATCGTCGCCGAGGATTACATTCACCGCATCGGCCGCACCGGCCGCGCCGGCGCCAGCGGCGAGGCGCTTTCGCTGGTCTGCGCCGACGAGGTAGGCCAGCTGGCGGCCATCGAAACGCTGACCCGGCGGACCCTGCCGCGCGTCGAGGAGCCGGGTTTCGAGCCCGATCATCGGGTGCCGGCGACCGGCGCCGCCGGCCAGATACTCAGGAAGCCGAAAAAACCCAAGGTGGCGAAGGTGCCCGGTACCGGCTTCGGCCCGGGCCTGGCGCACAAGAAGACCGGCTCGGCGCCGCAACGGGCGCGCAGCGGGCGCGATGGCGGGCGCAGCGACACGCGCGCCGGCAGTGCGAAGCCGGCGCCAAGGAAGCCGGCGCGCCGGTCGTCGTGAGCCTGCCCGCCATGCAATCCAGCGTCCGCCGCCGCGTGCCGAACCGGGTGCCGACCTTGCCCTGCGCCAGCCGGGATCGCCGTAGCGGCGGCTGGGGCTTGCTCATCGGCCTGCTGCTCGGGCTGGCGGCCGGCGGGGCGGCGGCGCGCTCGCCACTGGAGCCGGTGACGCCGGAGATGCCGGCAATCCGCACCGCCGATTTCGCGGTTACCCCGCCCAGCGGGGAGCACTGGGTCTACTTCCAGCGCGCCGTGCCGGGGTACGTCACCTTCCGCAAGCAGGACCCGCTCAAGCGGCAGCTGCCGGGGGGCGAGCACCTGGCCTTCGTGCTCGAGATCCGGGCCGGGAGTTTCCCGACGCACGACCTGACGACGCAGGCGGGGCTGGAAGAAGCATTGAAGGCGGCGCTGCATGAAAGCCCCGGTGCCGACGACAGCCGCGGCATGCTGCGCACCGCGAGCTTCGTCTGGCAGGACACCGACTGCCTGAGCTACGTCACCGCGCGCGAGGAGCCGGCGACGCTCGACGGCGCGCAGATCGTCCTCGCCTGGGCGGCCGAGGGTTTCTTCTGCCGCCATCCGGCCAACCCGAGCGTGGCTGTCATCGGGCAGTTCCAGGAGCGGCACCTGGCCGGGACGCCGTCGCGGCTCGACGGCGTGCTGCGCGACGATGCGCAGCAGACCCTGCAGAGCGTCCGCTTCCTGCCGGCACGTTAGGATGGCCGCCGCTTACCAATGGCGGCGCCCGTACCCGTAGCCGCCGCCGTAGTAGCCGCGATAGGGCGGCGGGCCGTAGTAAGGCGCGGGGCCGTAATACGGCGCCGGGCGCACCACCGCCACTCCGACCGACGGGCCGGAATAGTAGCCGACCTGCGCCGGCACCACCGTACACGCGCTCAGGCCGGCCAGCATGGCCAGCGCCGCGACAATTTTCACAATCCTCGACATGGTGTCATCTCGTCGTTGTTCATGATGCAAATAACGCGGGACGGGAGGCGCGGACCGACGCGGATTTGTATGCAAGTGTTTCGGAATGTAATGGGCGGCGGCCGGCCGCCATTTTTGCCCCTTTTGGGGCGTCGACCGCAACCGGCCGGCTCAGGCCAGCGTTTTCAGCACCAGGCCGAGCACGGCGCAGGCGGCAATGACGTGGATCACGTTCTGCTTGAAGCGGAAGAGCGCCAGCGCGGCGCCGAGGGCGATGAGCGCCGACAGCCAGTCGAAGCGGCCGGTCAGCCCCTGCGGCCATAGCACGTGGTAGCCGAAGAACAGCGCCAGGTTGAGGATGACGCCGACCACGGCGGCGGTGATGGCGGTCAGCGGCGCGGTGAATTTCAGGTCGTCGTGCGTCGTTTCGACCAGCGGCCCGCCGAGCAGGATGAAGACGAAGGAGGGCAGGAAGGTGAACCAGGTGACCAGCAGCGCCGCCGCGGTGCCGGCCAGGAACAGGCTGTCCGGTCCGAAGACCGCCTTGCCGTAGCCGCCGACGAAGGCGACGAAGGTCACCACCATGATCAGCGGCCCCGGCGTCGTTTCGCCGAGGGCGAGGCCGTCGATCATCTGGGTCGCCGTCAGCCAGCCGAAATGCCCGACGGCGCCTTGGTAGACGTAGGGCAGCACCGCGTAGGCGCCGCCGAAGGTGAGCAGGGCGGCCTTGGTAAAGAACCAGCCCATCTGCGTCAGGGTGTGCTCGCTGCCGCAGAGGGCGGCGAGCAGGCCCATCGGCACCAGCCAGAGCAGGGCGCCGACGACCAGCACGCGCGCCAGGCGCGGCCAGGTGAAGCGGGCGTGCTCGGGCGTCGGCGTGTCGTCGTCGATCAGCGCCCGGCTACCGGACGTGGCGGCCTGCCCGTGACCGCCGCCGGCGGCGAACTTGCCCGGCGCGACGCGGCCGCCGACGTAGCCGATCGCCGCGGCGCCGGCGACGATGGCCGGGAACGGCAGGTCGAGGGCGAAGATGGCGACGAAGGCGGCCGCCGCGATCGCCCACAGGACGCCGTTCTTGAGGGCGCGCGCGCCGATGCGATGGGCCGCCTGGACGACGATGGCGGTCACCGCCGGCTTGATGCCGTAGAACAGGCCGGAGACCAGCGGCGTCTCGCCGAAGGCGACATAGATCCACGAAAGGCCGATCAGGATCAGCAGCGACGGCAGTACGAACAGCGTGCCGGCGGCGATGGCGCCGCGCGTGCGGTGCAGCAGCCAGCCGATGTAGGTCGCCAGCTGCTGTGCCTCGGGGCCGGGCAGGACCATGCAGTAGTTGAGTGCATGAAGGAAGCGGCGCTCGGAAATCCAGCGCCGGGATTCCACCAGTTCCTGGTGCATGATCGAAATCTGCCCGGCCGGGCCGCCGAAGCTGATGAAGCCGAGCTTGAGCCAGAAGCGGAAGGCTTCCCAGAAGCCGACGGCGGGCGGCGGGGCACTGGCGTCGGTGGAGGTGTCGGGGCGGTTCATGGCCGGGAGATCGTGCGAAAGGGTCTGCGGACTGTCCGCGAACTTACCACGCCCCGGGCCTCGCGGTCATTGCGGCCGCGTCGGCCGGGGAATTTGGCCGTTTCGGGCGGTCGACCGCAGCCGGCCCGAAGCGTCGCCCTAGAACACCCCAAGCGCCACGCCGGCCGCCAGCGCCGCGCCCAACTCGGCGCAGCGCGCGAGGTCGGCCGCGGCGATCGTCTTCGGGCGCAGGATCGCCTCCGGCGTCTGCGCGTGGGTGCACACGATCAGCGGTTCGGCGACGGCGCGCAGGCGCCAGCCGGTGGCGATGCGCTCGATCTGGCGCGCCGCGTTGGCGCCGTCGCTGCCGGCGCAGATCAGGCTGGCATAGGGGCGTCCGTTGATGCGCTCGAGCGCCGCGTAATAGGTGCGATCGAAGAAATCCTTGAGCAGCCCGGAGACGGCGCCGAGGTTTTCCGGCGTCGCGAAGATGTAGCCGTCGGCGGCGAGGACATCGGCCGGCGTGGCGTCGGGGGCATGGCGCAGAAGCGTCGCGACCGCCGCCTCGCCGGCGGCGCCGTCGGCGGCAGCCTGCGCCATCTGCAGGGTGCCGCCGGTCAGGGTGTGGTAGACGATGAGCAGGGTTTTCATGGGCCTCGTCGCGGCATGGTCGCACATGTGACCGCAAGATCGCTGAATTATTCCGCGCGCCCGATGCCCAAACGGCTGGCGGATCGTGCCGGCGCGCCGGTTTCGCGGTCTGCGGCCACGAACCATCTTGCGGAGGTTTGCCATGAACCGGATCGAACGCATCGCGGCGCGCCCCGCCGACCTCGGCAACGGCATGCGGGTGCATCGCGCCCTGCCGACCCGCGCGCGGCGCATGGTCGGCGCCTGGTGCTTCCTCGACCACGCCGGCCCGGTGTCGTTCGCGCCCGGCCAGGGAATGAACGTCGGCGCCCATCCGCATACCTGCCTGCAGACCTTCACCTGGCTGATCGAGGGCGAGGTGCTGCATCGCGACAGCCTGGGCAACGAACAGGTCATCCGGCCGGGGCAGGTGAACCTGATGACCGCCGGCCACGGCGTCGTCCATACCGAGGAATCGCTGCCCGACGCCCGCCGGCTGCACGCGGCGCAACTGTGGATCGCCCTGCCGTCCGGCGTCGCCCGCGGCCCGGCCGCCTTCGAGCATTACCCCGAACTGCCGCACTGGGCGGAAAGCGGCTGCGCCTTCACCCTGCTGGCCGGGAGCTACCGCGAATTTTCAGCGCCCACGCGCATCCACTCGCCGCTGCTCGGCATCGACATTCACAGCCCCGGCGGCGGGGCCGTCGAATTGCCGCTCGCCCCCGGTTTCGAGTATGGCGCGCTGGTGCTGGAAGGCGAGATCGTGCTCGGCGGCGAGCGTTTCGGCACCGACGAATTTGCCGGCATCGCCGACTCCGGCGCGCCGCTCGCCCTGGAAATGACCGCCGGCAGCCGCATCCTGTGGCTGGGCGGCGCACCGTTCGGCGAGCCGATCGTGATGTGGTGGAATTTCGTCGCCTTCAGCCGCCAGGAAATCGTCGCGGCGCAGCGCGCCTGGGAGGCGAACGACCCGCGCTTCGGGTCGGTGGCCGGCTATCGCGGCGAGCGGCTGGTCGCCCCGCGGCCGCCGTGGGGCGAGTCCGGGGCTTAGCCAGCGGCGTCGGTTTCCGCGGCCGCTTCGCGCTTCATCTGGCCGACCCGCAGTTCGATGTAGCGGGCGCGGGCGACGCCTTCGTCGCCGTGGGCGATCTGCATGGCGGTCTTCCAGAGGGCGGGGTCGATGCGTTCCAGGTGGAGCTCCCGGTTGGCGATCATGTAGCGCTGCAGGTCCTGCTCGTCGGTCGCCTGCGCCGCCGTCGAGCGGACGTAGATGAAATAGCAGACACCGGCCAGCGCGGCCAGGGCGAGGAAGGCGATGTAGGTGGCCATGGCGGGTCGCTCAGTCAATTGGGAGGCCCCGAGGATACCACCCGGGGGCGGTTGCGGATACCTAGCCGCCGCTCAGTGCCTGGACGATCATCAGTTCGTCGTCGGCCGGCAGCGGCAGCCCGAGGTCGACCACCATCTCGCGCCGGTGGAACAGGCGGATGTGGCGGCGGATGCGTCCCTGTTCGTCGATCATGCGGAAGCGGATGCCGGGAAACTGCCGGTCGAGGTCGTCGAGGACGGCGGCGACCGTCGTCCCCTGCGCCTCGACCCAGGGGCGGCCGGTGTAGGAATGCAGGGCGCT